>Ga0207867_1000080_pt1 | contig 113982 bp, 98 predicted proteins | sample HigsolmetaAR206D_FD_184838 | JGI IMG/M metagenome (GOLD analysis project Ga0207867, IMG submission 184838) | Ionic liquid and high solid enriched microbial communities from the Joint BioEnergy Institute, USA - AR20-6-D (SPAdes) (version 2) ...
CGAGAAGGTCGAGATGATGTGGCTGATGATGCCGAAGGCCGGCAGGATCATGATGTACACTTCGGGGTGACCGAAGAACCAGAACAGGTGCTGGTAGAGGATCGGGTCACCGCCGCCGGCCGGATCGAAGAAGGTGGTGCCGAAGTTGCGGTCGGTCAGCAGCATGGTGATGGCGCCCGCCAGAACCGGCAGCGAGATCAGCAGCAGGAAGGCGGTCACCAGCATGCCCCAGGCGAACAGCGGCATCTTGTGCAGCGTCATGCCCGGCGCGCGCATGTTGAAGATGGTGGTGATGAAGTTGATCGCGCCCAGAATCGACGACGCGCCCGACAGGTGCAGCGACAGGATGATGAAGTCCGTCGCCGGGCCGGCGTGGCCGGTGGTCGAGAGCGGCGGGTAGACGGTCCAGCCGCCACCGTAGCCGAGCTGGCCGGCCGGGCCTTCGACGAACATGGAGCAGAGCGCCAGGATCAGCGAGGGCGGCAGCAGCCAGAACGAGATGTTGTTGAGGCGCGGGAACGCCATGTCCGGCGCGCCGATCATGATGGGCACGAAGTAGTTGCCGAAACCGCCGATGAGGGCGGGCATCACCATGAAGAACACCATGATCACGCCGTGGGCGGAGATCATCATGTTCCACATGTGGTAGGCGCGGTCCGCGTCACCGTCGGTCAGGCTGGTGAGAACCTGCATGCCCGGCTGCATCAGCTCTTCGCGCATGAAGCCCGAGAGCGCGCCGCCGACGATGCCGGCGACGATCGCGAAAATCAGATAGAGAATGCCGATGTCTTTGTGGTTGGTGGACATCAGCCAGCGCCGCCAGCCGGTCGGCAGGTCGTGCGCGAGCTCGTCGTGAGCGTGTGCTGTGGCGTTTGCCATCATGTACTCCGTATCTCGAACTTACTGCCGCGCAATCAGGTCGGCTGAAGCAAACTGCGTCGACGCAGAGGCGGAGGCGAACTGGGCCTTGGCTTCCTCGAGCCACGCAGCGAACTGCTCCTCGGTCACCACTTCAACCATGATGGGCATGAAGCCGTGACGGATGCCGCACAGCTCGGAGCACTGTCCGTAGTAGATGCCGGGCTTGTCGGCCTTGAAATAGGTTTCGTTGATGCGACCCGGGACCGCGTCCATCTTCACGAAGAAGGACGGAATGGCCCAGGAGTGGATCACGTCGGAGGAGGTGATCAGCAGCTTCACGGTCTTGCCGACCGGCACAACCACGCGGTTGTCGGTCGCCAGCAGACGCGGAAGCTCGGCCTTCGCCGCATCCTCGTCGGACAGCATGATGGCGTCGAACGCCAGGTTGTCGTGATCCGGGTACTCGTAGGACCAGTACCACTGGTGACCCGTGACCTTGATGGTCAGGTCAACACTGGGCGGATTGTACTGCGAGTAGAGCAGCTTGAACGACGGGACCGCGATAAACACCAGAATGACGACCGGCAGGACCGTCCAGATCACCTCGATCAGGGTGTTGTGCGAGGTCTTGGAAGGCTCCGGGTTAGCGCCCGCGCGATAACGGATAACGACAATCGCCAGCAGGACCGTCACCAACGCCGTGATGGCGATAATGATCGGAAGCAGCCAGCCGTTGTACATCCAGTGACCGAATTCAGCGACCTCGGTAACCGGCACCTGGAGACCCAGCCCTTCGGGCACCGGGCGACCGGCCACGCTTTCCGCGGCCTGGGCACCAGCACTCCAGGTCACTGCTGCCCCCGCGGCCAGCATCTGAATCGTGCTTGTGATCTTTCTCATTGCGACCCCGCCATTACTCGCCGCCAGAAGGCGGCCATAATCGCCCGCGTTATAGGGGGGAGATCTTGTCCCGACAAGCGGCCAAGGTGACGCATTGACGGAAATCAAGGCGGTTTGAGGATTTTTCCGCTAGCCTTGGAATTTCCCGAGGCTTTGCAACACCTTGCAAAGGGCACTTCGCGGCACTTTTTTTATCGCCCAGGGCCCTTGGGGCGGGGAAATACCCGTCACAGGCGAGGCGCGCCGCGTTTATGCCACTGGCAGCCGCATCCGGATTGCCGCGGGCGGCCCCCTCGGCCAGACCCCTCGCATCCTCTCGGCGCGGCTTTCGTCCGCGCCCCGAATATGCTTTTTAAGGCATGTGTAACAAAAGAGGTTTTCATGCCCAAGATCGTCCTCAACGGACGGCTGACCGAATTCGACGTTGACCCGGAGATGCCGCTTCTCTGGGTGCTGCGGGATGTCGCCAACCTGACCGGCACCAAGTACGGCTGCGGCGCGGGGCTGTGCGGCGCCTGCACCGTGCAGGTGGAAGGCGTTGCCACCCGCGCCTGCCAGACGCCGATCAGCGCCATCGAGGGCGCGCGGGTGCTGACGATCGAAGGCCTGTCGTCCGATCGCAAGCATCCGTTGCAGCAGGCGTGGATCGAGCACCAGGTTCCCCAGTGCGGCTATTGCCAGTCGGGAATGCTGATGGCGGCGGCTGCGCTTCTTCAGGAAATTCCCGAGCCGACGCCCGAGGATATCGCCCGCCACATGACCAATCTGTGCCGGTGCGGCACCTATCCACGCGTCGAGAAGGCGATTCTCCGCGCCGCCGAGCTGACCAAGATCGCCGCGCTCAAGGCGCTGGAAGCCTCCAATCCGTTCCTTCAGGCCGCCCCGGCGGCGGAGGATGAGGGGAACAAGGCACCCGAGCCCGCCCGGTAACCGGGCCGCCGGGCCGCGAGTCTAGCAGTGGAACGCGAAGCGGCGGCCCGAGTCGCCGCCGTGGGCGTGGTCGCGGGCAAGGCCGGCGTCCGCGCGCCGCCAGGCGCGCTCGTGGAAAAAGAACACAACCGCATTGGCCATCGGCTCCACCAGCGCAATGGCGCTGGAGACGCCCGCCTGCCCGGTGAAGGCATAGGCGACCGAAAAGCCCACCACGAAGTGCAGCGAGAGAAAGCTCAGGGTCTTGGCAAGGTCGCGTTTCATCGGGAACTCCATACACCGCACCGGGGCGGATGAGCCTTATGTAACGCAACTAAGAATGATTTGCAATATCGGCATTCACATTTCGCCTGCCGATTGCCCACGGTTCACCGCTGATCGGGCGCCCCGCGAGTCCCGAGGCCCCGCTGAGTCCTGAGACCCCACTGAGTCCCGAGGCCCCGATTCCGGCGCGTCCCCACGCACAGCGCTCCGCAACGGTAAAACGGAAAACGGCGGCTCCCGCGAAGGAAGCCGCCGCCCAGTGTCGGCCCTGCCAGGGAATCGACTCCGGTGTATGCGCCGCGCGCCGTCAGGCGCGGCGCCGGCGTCCCGCAAATCCTAGGCCGGCAAGCCCCACGCCCAGCAGCGCCAGCGGCGCGGGCTCGGGCACTTCCGTCGTCCTTGGCGCGAGCCAGAAGCTGATGTGAGACAGGCCCGGCGTCTTGCCGCCGCCATTGACGAGCGCCGCCGTCGAGAAGGTGCCCGAATTGGCGCCGCCGCCGGCAAGTTCGTAAAGGATGTAGGAGTTGGCCGCCTTGATCGTGATGTATTTGACGAAGACGTTCGGATCGAGAATGCGCCACTCGCCGGTCAGGATGCCGCCGCCGTCCTTCGTGGTGATCGGCGTGATCTCGAACAGGCTCGAGTCGACGCCCGCCTCGTACTTGCCATACAGCGAGATATCCACCGCGACGCCCGTCGCCACCCGGATGGCGTTCTCGACGGCCACTTCCTTGTCGTTGGAGGTGTAGACGTCAAACGGGTCGTTCTTGGAGGCAACGCACCCGTCGATGACGAGGTTGATGCTTGTGGTGTTGTTTCCACCAGGGCCCTCGATGCAATTCACCGCCCCAGCGTCCGCCTCACCGGCCGGCGTGAGGAAGGCGCAGGCTGCAAGCAAAGCCGATCCGGCGAGCTTCCGCAAACCTGACGACATCATAGGTTCCTCCTGGTTGTACCCGCTTGTACACCGCTTACGCATTCGCGACACTTGCACCCAAGCGACGCTTGCCGATATGTGATGCTTACAAGCAAGCAACAACTGTGCCACCGGCTGTTTTCCGCCGATTCCCGCATGTTTCGCACACGAAACTAGCATCAAATTGTTAAAACTTCCGACTCTTGCGCCGGAAATCCGCCGGTGGCACGCCCGCGCCCCTATTTGCCGAGAATCGACAGGGCGGCCGCCGTCATGGCCTCGACGCCGGTGGCGAGCGTCGGCTGCGGATCGGGGGCGAAGAAGGGCGAATGCAGCGACGGCAGCGTCTTGCCCGATTTCTGCGCCTCGTCCCAGGTGGACTGCTTGACCGCGCCCAGCCAGAAAAGCGTGCTCTCCAGCGAGCGGTCGGCCCGCCAGTACCGGGCGAAATCCTCGCCGCCCATGACCGGCGTGGTCTCCACCACCCGGTCCGCGCCGAAGCGGGCCTTGAACACCTCGGCCAGCCGGGTGCTCTGGGTCTCGGTGTTGAAGACGGCCGGGGTGTTCTCGTTTTTCACCTCGACCACCGGCCACAGCTCCTGCGGCAGCCCGAAGGAGGCAGCCTGCCCTTCGGCGATTCGCCGGATGCCCGAGAGCAGCTGCTCGCGCACTTCGTCGGTGTAGGAGCGCACGGTGAGCTGCAACTTCACGGTGTCGGGGATGATGTTGTGCTTGGTGCCGCCATGGATGGAGCCCACCGTCACCACCGCCGGATCGGCCGGATTGGTGTTGCGGCTGACCAGGGTCTGGAGGGCGTTGACGATCTGCGCGGCCAGCACCACCGGATCCTTCGTGGTGTGCGGATAGGCACCGTGGCCGCCGATGCCGCGGATGGTCACGTCCACCGAATCGACGTTCGCCATGGCGAAGCCCGCGTGAACCCCGACCGAGCCCGCCGGAATCCCCGCATTCACGTGCAGGGCGACCACATGGTCGGGCTTGGGAAAGCGCTCGTAGAGCCCGTCCTCCAGCATGGCGCTGGCGCCGCTGCCCCGCTCCTCGGCGGGCTGGGCGATCATCACCAGCGTGCCGCGCCACTGGTCCTTCAGGGCGGCGAGTCGGCGGGCCGTGCCCACCCAGGCGCTCATGTGGATGTCGTGGCCGCAGGCGTGCATCACCGGCACCGTGGCGCCCGAGTCGTCCTTGACCGTCACGGTCGAAGCGTAGGGCAGGCCGGTCTGCTCCTGCACCGGCAGCGCGTCCATGTCCGCGCGAATCAGCAGGGTCGGCCCCTCGCCGTTCTTCAGCACGCCGACAACGCCATGTCCGCCGACGCCGGTGGTCACCGAGGTGAAACCGGCCTTCTTCAGCTCCGCCGCCATGCGGGCGGAGGACTTCACCTCATGAAACGACAGTTCGGGGGACTTGTGCAGGTCAACGTAGAGGTTCTGCAGGTAAGGCAGGTCCGCCGCGATCGCGTCCCGCAACGGATCGGCGCTGGCAGGCGTGGCAAGAAGCATGGCCGCAAGGCCGGCAACCCAAGTACGCATGGTCTTTCCCCCGTTTGAAGCCCTGAATTCTGGAAGGCCCCGGTCATATGAGCCCAGATCGCGCCCATCTTCGCGGCGGAAGCGGGCGCAGCGCAACCGTGTTTCCGCCCTGCCCGCGCAGGATTTCCCTGCGGCGGAACGCGATTTGATACGAACTCGCAACGATTTAATCAATTCGTCGCAAACGATCGAACTCTTAGTTGACACTCATTCGCAAAATCAGTTACTTCAAGGCAACCGAGAAACAGACAACCGGGCTCGCCGCATGTACGTGTGCATTTGCAATGGCTTACGGGAATCGGATGTCCGCGCTGCCGCGCGCACCACGGGCGAACAGAAACCCCACGCGGTTTATGCCCACCTGGGATGCCGGTTCGAATGCGGGCAGTGCGCCAGCTTCGCCCGGTCGGTGATCTCGGAGGAGCACAAGGTCGGCCAGCCCCAGTGGCCGGCTGAATAGGGCCGGCCCCGCCAAGGCGGCTCAGGCGCGCAACGATCGAGCCACCGGCGCCCTGCGGGACGCCCGGTTTTTTTGGCGTTCTCCCATTCGCCCCCTCACCCTTTCCGGCCTTCGGTGATAAGGTGGCCCGATATTTCCTGTGTTTTTTCAGCCGTCACGGCAATGCGGTCAGAAGGAGTTGAAAATGAAGGGCGATCCCGAGGTCATCAAGCACCTGAACAAGATCCTCAAGAACGAGCTGACCGCGATCAACCAGTACTTCCTTCATGCCCGCATGTTGCAGAACTGGGGCCTCGATCGGCTGGGCGACTACGAGTACAAGGAATCCATTGACGAGATGAAACACGCGGACCGCCTGACCAAGCGGATCCTGTTCCTCGATGGCCTGCCCAACCTCCAGTCGCTGAACCGCCTGCGCATCGGCGAGACCGTGCCGGAGCTGCTGGAAGCGGACCTGGCACTGGAGATGGAGGCCATGCTCGACCTGCGCACCGCCATCGCCTACTGCGAGTCGATCCAGGACTATGTGAGCCGCGAGCTGCTTGAGGACATCCTCGACTCCGAGGAGGAGCACGTGGATTTCATCGAGACCCAGCTCAACCTCATCCGCACCGTGGGTCTGGAAAACTACCTGCAAAAGCAGATGAAGGCCGCCGACGAGGCCTGATCGCCGCGCCGAAAGGCCCCTCAGGCCGCCGGCATGTCGTGGTCCCGGATCTCCGGCAGGAAGATCCGGGTCTCCGGCAGCGTTTCGGTGTCAGGGAACACCGCGAATCCGCCAAGGCGCGCCGCCAGGGCGCTCACAGCCGCCTGACGCAGGCGCGCCGGGGTCGCCCCCTCCTCCGGCCGCGATGCCACCGCCAGCTCCAGCCAGTGCGCGCAGGGCCGGTCCGGCCGGGCGCCGGGTGCGTCGCGCCCCGTGCGGGAGACGCGCAGCAGCACCTCGCCCTCCCCCTCCAGCCGGTCGCCCGCATCGAGGATCAGGGCGAGCAGCAGTTGCAGCAGCGCCGCCCGGTGTGCCGCCACCTGGCCGTCCGGCGCGGCAACATCCGCCGACAGTGCGATTCGGGGCGGCAGAACCAGCCGGGCCGCCCGCAGCGCGTCCCGCACGAGCGCGTCCATGGCGATGCGGCCCGCCACTTCACCCCGAGCCGCCCCCGCGCCGAGGACGGCGCGAACGATGTCCATCACGTCCCCGATCTGCAAGGCGGCATCCCGGATGAACGCGAGGGAGCGCGCCCGCATGGCGGGGGCCATATCCCCCTCCATGTGGCGGGCAAGGGTCAGAATCGGCTGCAAGTAGTTGTTGAGGGCATGGCCGCCGCCCGTCACCAGACGCGCCGCCACATCAAGCCCCTGCCCATGCGCGCACGCCCCGGCGCAGGCGGCACTACCGGGCGCAAGGTCCGCCCCGCCCTCGCCCACGGCAACAACGGTGCTGATCACCCCGGCTCCGGCCCCGGCTTCGGACCCGGCCCCGGCGAACGGGCGATGGCGGAACCGCAGCCAGTGCGCCCCGTCCGCAAGACCCGCGATATGCTCGGTCGCAACCTCCCGCTGCCCGCCAAGGCATTGCCCGACGGCCCGCTCCACCTCCTCGGCGACGGCGCGGGGCAGCAGGTCGGCCAGCCGCCCTTCCGGCGAAGGGGCGTTCAGGCCGAACAGGCGGCAGGCGTCATCGTTCGCGGCAATGACGACGATGCCGCCGTCTGGCGCCCGCCGGGATGCCAGCGCCGGCACGCCGATGGCCTGAACAATGGCCCGCATGTGAACCTCGCCCTCCGCCCGTCCCCGGCCGCGCGGGCCGGACCTGCACCGGCCCCGCGCCCGATAGAACGCACCGGGGGCGGAAAGGCTGGCATCGGAGGCTGGGGAAATTGGTCTGTAAGACCATTGCGGCCCCGGCTTGCCCGCTCTCCTCCCCGCCAGCGCAGCCGCGCGCAGGAGGCAGGGCCATGGGCGCAAACGCAAACCGGGCCGGAGCAGATCTGCTCCGGCCCGGTGCGCAAGGTTTCGTCCGGCCGCTGGCCCGGAGGGTGCCCCTCCGGCGCCCCGTCAGGCCGCGGCGCGGCCCGCCAGTTCCTGTTGCAGCCCCTCGGCGATCAGGAACGCCAGTTCCAGCGCCTGCGCCGCGTTCAGGCGCGGGTCGCAGTGGGTGTGGTAGCGGTCGCCCAGGGTTTCGTCGGTGATCGCCACCGCGCCGCCCGTGCACTCGGTCACGTTCTGGCCGGTCATCTCCGTGTGGATGCCGCCCGCGTGCGTGCCCTCGGCCCGGTGGATGGCGAAGAACGAGCGCACTTCCATCATGATCCGGTCGAACGGCCGGGTCTTGTAGCCGGTGCCGGTCTTGATGGTGTTGCCGTGCATCGGGTCGCACGACCACACGACCGAGCGGCCTTCCTTCTTCACCGCCCGCACCAGCTGGGGCAGGTGTGCCTCGATCTTCTCCGCGCCGTAGCGGGCGATGAGGGTCAGGCGGCCCGGCTCGTTGTCGGGGTTCAGCATATCGATGAGTCGCAGCAGCGTGTCCGCGTCCAGCGACGGGCCCACCTTCATGCCGATGGGGTTGCCGATGCCCCGCAGGAACTCCACGTGGGCCGAGCCCGGGAAGCGGGTGCGGTCGCCGATCCACAGCATGTGGGCCGAGGTGTCGTACCACTGGCCGGTCAGCGAATCCTGACGGGTCATGGACTGCTCATAGCCCAGCAGCAGCGCCTCGTGGCTGGTGTAGAACTCGGTGCCGCTCAGCTGCGGCGCGGTCTCCGGGCTGACGCCGCAGGCTTCCATGAAGCTCAGCGCCTCGCCGATCCGGTCCGCCAGCTCGCGGTAACGCTTGGTCACCGGCGAGGAGCCGACGAAATCCAGCGTCCACTTGTGCACCTGGCGCAGGTTGGCATAGCCGCCCTGGGCGAAGGCGCGCAGCAGGTTCAGCGTGGCCGCCGCCTGCATGTAGGCGCGCAGCATGCGCTTGGGGTCCGGCTCGCGCGCCTCGGGCGTGAACTGGATGTCGTTGACGATGTCGCCGCGATAGCTCGGCAGGCTGACGCCGCCCACGGTCTCCATCGGCTCGGAGCGCGGCTTGGCGAACTGGCCGGCCATGCGGCCAACCTTCACCACCGGCATCCGCCCGGCGAAGGTGAGCACCACGGCCATCTGCAGCAGCACGCGGAAGGTGTCGCGGATGTTGTTCGGGTGGAACTCCGCAAAGCTTTCGGCGCAGTCGCCGCCCTGAAGCAGGAACGCACGGCCCGACGCCACCTCGGCCAGCTCGTTCTTCAGGCGACGCGCCTCGCCCGCAAAAACCAGCGGAGGATAGGTTTGCAGTTCCTTCTCCACATCCGCCAGCGCCTGTGCATCCGTATAGACAGGCATCTGACGGGCTTCAAAATTCCGCCAGCTGTCCGGGGTCCAGGGGGTGGACGTTCCCATCTCAGCCATGATGCACCTCGCCTTTCTTACGCCCGCAACTCCGGGCAACATTCTTACATATCCGGCTTTCCGGATATCAGGTTAATGCGTTGCTTGCGCGACAATGGCAAGCCTTAGCGCATGAGCACGAATTCTTCCGCCGCCGTGGGGTGCACGGCGACCGTCTGGTCGAACTGGGCCTTGGTCGCGCCCATCTTCACGGCGATGGCAATCGCCTGAATGATTTCCGGCGCATCCGGCCCCAGCATGTGGGCGCCCAGCACGCGGTCGGTCTTTGCATCGACCACCAGCTTGCACAGCGTCCGCTCCTGCCGTCCGCCAAGGGTAAATTTCATCGGACGGAACTCGGAACGGAATACGCGTATTTCGTGCCCCTCTTTTCGGGCAGTGTCCTCGTCCATGCCGACCGCCGCCAGCGGCGGCTGGCTGAACACGGCCGACGGCACCTTGTGGTGGTCCGCCCGCCAGTGCTTGCCGCCGAACACTGTATCAGAAAACGCGTGGCCTTCCTTGATCGCCACGGGGGTCAGCTGAATCCGGTCGGTCACGTCGCCCACCGCGTAGATGTGGGGGCAGCTGGTCTGCGAATCGGCATCCACGATGATCGCACCGTTCTCCGCCGTCTTCACGCCTGCGTTCTCCAGCCCCAGGCCGTCGACGTTCGGGCGGCGGCCGATGGCATACATCACCGCGTCGGTCTCGATGATCGCGCCGTCGGTCATGGTGGCGCGAATCGTCCCGCCCTGCCGCTCCAGCCGGGCGATGGAGGCGCCGCCGCGCATGTGGATGCCCTTCTGGGCGTAGATGTCCTGAAGCCGGGTCCGCAGCTCGTCGTCCCAGCCGCGCAGGATGGTGGGCGCGCGGAACGCCTGCGTCACCTCGACGCCGAGCCCGTGGAAGATCCCGGCGAACTCGGTGGCGATGTAGCCGCCGCCATAGACCAGAATCCGTTTCGGCAGCTGCTCCAGATGGAACGCCTCGTTGGAGGTGAAGCCCAGCTCCGCCCCGGGGAAGTCGGGGATGACCGGGGTTGCCCCGGTCGCGATCAGAATCTTGCGCGCCGTGATCCGCTGGCCGCCCACGTCCAGCGTGTGCGGGTCGAGGAAGGTGGCGCGGGCGTCGTAGACCGTCACGCCCGCCCGGGCCAGCGTCTGGCCGTACAGCCCCTGGAGGCGGGAGACCTCCCGCTGCACGTTGTCCCGCAGCGTCGGCCAGTCGAAGCGGGCGCCCTCCACGGTCCAGCCGAACCCGGCGGCATCCTCCAGTTCCTCGGCGAAGTGGGCGGCGTAGACGAACAGCTTCTTCGGCACGCAGCCACGGATGACGCAGGTGCCGCCAACGCGATACTCCTCCGCAATGGCCACCTTCGCGCCGTGCCCGCCTGCAATCCGCGCCGCGCGAACGCCTCCCGAACCGGCGCCGATGACGAAAAGATCATAGTCGTACTGGGCCATTGCGCTTATCCCGGCAAACCAATGTCAGGGTGGAGGTAAGATGCTCCGCCGGCGGAAGCAAACAGAAAGTCGCGATTAAACCGTTCGCAACTCTCGTTAAATGGCCGTGCCGGAAGGCCGTTTTCCCGCCCGGGCGGGGGAGGCCGGGGAGAAGATTGAACTGCCCCCGAGGCATCCCCAGCTTCCGGGGGGAAACGGGGGCAGCACTCTGGACCCACAGGAGCGGGCACATGGGCCGAATTCTCGTCATTACCGGCGTCGTCCTGCTGATCCTGGGCCTCGCCTGGCCGCTGGTCGCGAAGCTGGGGCTGGGCCGCCTGCCGGGCGACATCATCTGGGAGCGGGGCAACACCCGCGTCTACTTCCCCATCGTCACCAGCCTCGTCCTCAGCGTGGTGCTGAGCGTGGTGTTCTACCTGTTCAGCCGCTGGCGGGGATGATGTGAGGCTTTCTGTCCCAAGGGGGACTCGTCCCCCTTGGGGATCCCCCCTTCGTGAAACAGACCGTGTTTCCGTGCCCACCCCCCGGCAACAGAAAAGGGCCGCGCCCTTTCTCAAGAGCACGGCCCTTTGAAACGAAGGGGTGCAGGGGTCCAAGACCCCTGCAAGAACCTGATCAAACCACCCTCGTCACTCCACCGTCACCGACTTGGCGAGGTTGCGCGGCTGGTCCACGTCCGTGCCCTTGGCGACGGCCACGTGGTAGGCCAGCAGCTGCACCGGCACGGCGTAGACGAGCGGGGCGATGATGCCGTCCACCTTCGGCATTTCGATGGTGGCCAAAAGGCCGCTGTCCTGATGGGCGAGGCCCTCCTTGTCGGAGATGAGGATGACCTGCCCGCCGCGGGCGATCACCTCCTGCATGTTGGAGATGGTCTTCTCGAACAGCGGGCCGGACGGGGCGACGACCACCACCGGCACGGTCTCGTCGATGAGGGCGATGGGGCCGTGCTTCATCTCGCCGGCGGCATAGCCTTCGGCGTGAATGTAGCTGATTTCCTTGAGCTTCAGCGCGCCCTCGAGCGCGATCGGGTAGTCCGGGCCCCGGCCGAGGTAGAGCACGTCCGTCGCCTTGGCGACCGAGGTGGCCAGCCGGGCGATCTCCTCATCGTGGGACAGGGCGTCGTTCATGTACGCCGGGATCTCGGTGAGGCATTGCACCAGCGCCGCCTCCCGTTCCGCGTCGATGCGGCCCTTGGCGCGCGCCATGGCGATGGCGAAGGCCGACAGCGTCGCCAGCTGGCAGGTGAAGGCCTTGGTGGAGGCAACGCCGATCTCCGGCCCGGCATGGGTTGGCAGCACCGCATGGGCCTCGCGCGCCATGCTTGAGGTGGGCACGTTGACCACGGCGACGGTGTGCTGGCCGTTGTCCTTGCAGTGGCGCAGGGCCGCCAGCGTGTCCGCCGTCTCACCGGACTGGGAGATGAAAATGGCGAGGCCGCCGGGGGTCAGCACCGGATCGCGGTAGCGGAACTCGGAGGCGATATCCAGTTCCACCGGCACGCGGGCCATCTGCTCCAGCCAGTACTTGCCGACCATGCCCGCGTAGTAGCTGGTGCCGCAGGCGATGATGGAGACCCGCTCCACGCCCGCCAGGTCGAACGGCAGCTCGGGCAGGGCGATCCGCCCTTCGAGCGGCCGGATGTAGGTGCCGAGCGTCTGCGCGACCACGGTCGGCTGCTCGTAGATTTCCTTCTGCATGTAGTGGCGGTGGTTGCCCTTGTCGATCAGGCCGCCCGTCACCGTGGAGAGGGTGACCGGGCGATCCACCGGCCGGTCGTCGGCATCGTACACCTGGATGGAGGTGCGGCTCAGCACCACCCAGTCGCCCTCGTCCAGATAGGAGATGCGGCTGGTCAGGTCCGACAGCGCGATGGCGTCCGAGCCCAGGTACATCTCGCCCTCGCCATAACCCACCACCAGCGGGCTGCCGCGCCGCGCGCCGATCAGGAGATCGTCGTGGCCGGTGAAGATGATCGCCAGCGCGAAGGCACCGTGCAGGCGCTTCAGCGTGCGCCGCACCGCCTCCACCGGGGTCGCGCCCTGCTCCACCTCGGTGGAGATGAGGTGCACCACCACTTCCGTGTCGGTTTCCGACTCGAAGGCGCAGCCCTTCTCCACCAGTTCCTGGCGCAGCTGCTTGAAGTTCTCGATGATGCCGTTGTGCACCACCGCCACATGGCGGCTGGCGTGCGGATGGGCGTTGTTGACGGTCGGCGCGCCGTGGGTTGCCCACCGGGTGTGGGCGATGCCCAGCGTGCCTTCCAGCGGCGTCTCGATCAGCTTGCGCTCGAGGTTCTTCAGCTTGCCCTCGGCGCGGCTGCGCTGGAGCGTGCCGTCCACGAGGGTGCAGATGCCGGCCGAGTCATAGCCCCGATATTCCAGCCGCCGCAGCCCGTCCAGAAGGCGATCCGCAACCGGCGCCTGTCCGATAATGCCAATGATTCCGCACATAACCGCCTGTTACCCTGCCTTCTTCCTGGTTTGCATGGCCGCCCGGAAGCGGGCTGCCCATCCCTGCTTCTCGGCCTGCTGGCCGCGCGCCACGGCGAGCGCGTCGGCGCTCACGTCCTTGGTCACCACGCTGCCCGCGCCCACGATCGCGCCGTCGCCGATGGTCACCGGCGCGACCAGCGACGAGTTGGAGCCGATGAACGCCCCCGCGCCGATCTGCGTCTGGTACTTGAAGTAGCCGTCGTAGTTGCAGGTGATGGTGCCCGCGCCGATGTTGGCCTTCGCGCCCACGTGGGCGTCGCCGATGTAGGTGAGGTGATTGGCCTTGGCGCCGGCTTCCAGCACCGACTTCTTGATCTCGACGAAGTTGCCGACCTTGGCCTTTTCCTTCAGCACCGCGCCGGGGCGCAGGCGGGCGTAGGGGCCGACCTCGCAGCCGCGGGCGACGCTTGCGCCCTCGAGGTGGGAGAAGGCGCGGATCACAGCGCCGGACTCCACCGTAACCCCGGGGCCGAACACCACATGGGGCTCGATCACCACGTCGCGGCCGATCACCGTGTCGTGGCTGAAGTAGACCGTCTCCGGCGCGATGAGGGTCACGCCCTCCAGCATCATCTCGCGGCGGCGGCGCGTCTGGAACACCTGCTCGACGGCCGCCAGCTCGACGCGGGAGTTGACGCCCGCCACCTCGTCCTCGCCGGTCTCGACCACCACCGAGGGCTGGCCGTCCTTGCGCGCCAGCATCACGATGTCCGGCAGGTAGTATTCCCCCGCCGCGTTGTTGTTGTCGACGCGGGAGAGCAGTTCCCACAGCCGCTCGCTGCGGACGGCCATGACGCCGGAGTTGCACAGGTTGATGGCGCGCTGCTCGGGGGTCGCGTCCTTGTACTCGACCATGGTCTCGATGACGCCGCCGTCGCCGGTGACGATGCGGCCATAGGCCGCCGGGTCGGCCGGGCGGAACGCCAGCACCACGCAGGCGGGATGGGTTCCGCCCACCGGCGTGTTCAGCCGCTCCAGCATCGTGCGCAGCGTCTCGGGGCGGATGAGCGGCACGTCGCCATAGAGAATGAGGATATCACCCTCGAAATCCGCCAGCTGGCCCTGCGCCGCCTGCACCGCATGGGCCGTGCCCAGTTGCGGCTCCTGCACGGCGATGGCCGCTTCGTGGCCGAAGGCTGCTTCCACCTGTTCCTTGAGCGAGCCCACCACCAGAACGGAGCGCCGCGCCTCGAGGGCCTTTGCCGTCTTCAGCACGTGGCCCACCATGGGCAAGCCGCCGATGGGGTGGAGCACCTTGTGCTTGTCCGACTTCATTCGCGTGCCCTTGCCGGCCGCGAGAATAATGACGGCCACAGGCCGCGTCGTCATAGGCGGGTCCCCCTCATGTCTCAGACGTGCTTGCTCTGATCCCGTGGCGTGTGCCACAGAAGGCTTGGCTTTTCCAGCTTTGCCGCGTTCGTAAACCCTTCTGTGAAGCCACGCCATGACCTTTATTGTTAATGATAATAATATGCCGCGCTGCGTTGTTTTCGACCTGGATGGTACGCTGGTTGACTCAGGGCCGGACCTGACCGCCGCCACCAACCACGTGCTGGCCCTTGCCGGGCGCCCTCCCGTCACCCTTGCGGAGGTTCGCGACATGGTCGGCCTCGGCGCGCGCAAGCTGATCGAGCGCGGCCTTGCCCATACCGGCGGCGGAACGCCCGAACAGGCGGAAAGTCTCCTCCGCCCGTTTCTGGACTATTACGCCGCAAACGTGTGTGTAGCCTCCCAACCCTTTCCAGGAGTTGAACAAACCCTGACCCGTCTGCAAGAGGCCGGTATTCTCATCGGCATCTGCACCAACAAGTTCGAGTCCCTCAGCCGGGCGCTCATCGCGGCGCTGGGGTGGGAGCGCTTCTTCCCGGTGATCCTCGGCGGCGACAGCCTGCCCTTCCGCAAGCCGGACGGCCGGCACATCCTCGCCGTGGTGGAGCAGCTGGGCGGCGATCCCGCGCACACCGTGATGGTGGGCGACAGCGCAGTGGATGTGGGCGCGGCCCGCAGCGCCGGCGTGCCGGTTGTCGCTGTCTCCTTCGGCTTCTCCAGCGTCCCGGCGGAGGAGCTGGAAGCCGACGCGGTCATCGACCACTACGACCAGCTTTTCGACGCGCTTGCCGCCGTCCACAAGGCGCGGACCGCCTGACGCCACAAAAAAACGCGCGTCCCTGTCACACGGACGGGCGCTCCATCGTCTCTCCCGCAGTGAACCCCGTTCAATGCAGGAGAGGTACGATGCAAGCCCGTCTCGACCATTTCAAAGCCGCCCCCCAGCTGATGCAGGCCATGCTCCAGTTCGAAAAGACCGTGTCATCCGCCGGACTCGAGATGAGCCTGATGGAGCTGGTCAAGATTCGCGCGTCGCAGATCAACGGCTGCGCCTTCTGCCTGCACATGCACACCCGCGATGCCCGTGCGGCGGGCGAGAGCGAGGAGCGGATCCATCTTCTCCCGGCCTGGCGCGAGTCTTCCTACTACACCCCGCGCGAGCGGGCCGCGCTGGCATGGACCGAGGCCCTGACGCTGGTCGCCGAGACGCAGGCCCCGGACAGCGTTTATGAAGAGCTGTGCCGGCATTTCAGCGAGGAGGAGATCGTGAAGCTCACCTGCCTGATCGGGACCATCAATGTCTGGAACCGCTTTGCCGTCGGCTTCCGCGCGCAGCACCCGGCCGATTATGCCGTCAAGGCGGCCTGAGGAGGCCCATACCCATCGCACGGTGGCGTTCGAGACCGAGCGCCGCCGGCTGACGGGCCTTGCCTACCGCCTGCTCGGCACGCTCAGCGACGCGGAGGACGTGGTGCAGGATGCCTGGCTGCGCTGGCAGAGTCTGCCTGTGGACGAGATCCGCCAGCCCTCCGCCTATCTCTCGACCATCGTGACGCGCCTGTGCCTGGACCGGCTGAAGCAGCTGCGCCGTCACCGGGAGGTCTACGTGGGACCGTGGCTGCCCGAGCCGCTGCTGGAGGACCCGGCCGCCGCCGTCTTGCCGCAGGAGGCCGTTGCCAGCGACATCTCCTTCGCCCTGATGCTGGCGCTGGAGCGGCTCTCGCCGCTGGAGCGGGCGGCCTTCGTCCTCCATGACGTCTTCGAGATGGACTTCGCCGAGATCGCGACCACGCTTGGCCGCAGCGAGGCCGCCTGCCGCCAGCTGGCCAAACGGGCGCGGGAGCACATCCGCGCCGCCCGCCCCCGCTTTTCGGTCAGCGAGGGGGAGAGCGAGCGGGTGGCGGAGGCCTTCTTCGCCGCCTCGCGCAGCGGCGACGCGGCGGCCCTCGGCCGCCTGCTGGCCGCCGGCACCGCCCTCCACACCGACGGCGGCGGGCGCATCCTGGCGGCGCGCAACATCATCCGCAGCGCGGAGAAGGTGGCGCGCTTCTTCGTGGGGCTGGCGCGCAAGCCGCAGAGTGCCCCGCCCCTCTGGTCCTGCCGGATCACGGTGAACGGTCTGCCCACGCACCTGACGCTGGAAGCGAATGGCGTCCGGCAGCTGACGGCGGTCGAGATCCGCGGCGGGCAGGTCTGCAACGTCTATATCATCCGCAATCCCGAGAAACTGGAGCAGCTCTGGGCCGCCCTGGCGCGCAAGGACGCCCGGCCAGGATAAGCGGAACGGGAGCCAATCCTACGCCGGCTTGCGCGACCGGAGAGCGCTCTGCGCCCCGCCGGAAGGCGCGATCCGCCGCCGGCCCTTGGTCCACAGGTGCCGCACCAGAAGGGGCAGCGGCATCTTCAGCCAGTGGGAGCGCAGCAGCAGCAGACGGTCCGCCAGCCGCGCGCCTGGCCCCTTCGCCGCCGCGCCCGCCGTGTGGAAGACGGCAAGGAACAGCCGGTCCATCAGCCACAGCAGCGGCCGGGCGGGCAGGAAGGCGGCCACCTCCCGCGCCGTCGCCGCCGGCACGGCAGTGCCGAACAGCCGCACCGCATAGCGCAGGCCGTAGGCAAGGGGCCGCGTCAGTTCATGGTGGCGCGCCCGCGCAACGAGCGCTGGCCAGAAGGCGGCATCCCGCCCGAACTCGGTGAGCAGGGCATGAATGTCCCACAGGTTGCGCAGCGGCTTGATGAAGTCGCCGCCGTGGAACAGGTGCGCGGCGCTGTGCAGCACCATGTCCGCCGGAGCCAGCACGGCAAGGCCCTCCTGCGGCAGCGGACGCGCGTCGCGGATCAGCGCCTTCGCATCCGGCGTCGCCCGCGCCGTCAGCGGCAGGATGGTGTGGTGCACGTCCAGCTCCGTGCCGCGGGTCTCGTGGACCATGGGCGGAAGCTCGTGCATCCAGGCGCGGTAGTAGTGGAAATCGTAGGGGTCGGTGTGGACGTAGTCCCACCCCGCCTGCCGCAGCTGCGTCTCCGCCGCGCCGAGCCAGGAGCGGGGCACGAGGATATCGAGATCGCCCGCCGCGCGGCCCTTGCCCGCATCCAGCCCGGCCAGCGCGTAGGCGGAGCCTTTGAGCAGGATGACCGGGCAGCCTGCCGGTTTCAGGGCCGCCAGCACCTGCCGGGCCTCCCATGCCGCCACAACGTGGCTGCGGGCGACGGCAACCTCCGCATCCTCCAGAATCGCCCGGACCCGCTCCGGCAGGCTGCTCCACAGCCCCTCGGCCCGCAACCGGTGGGCGAGAATGCCCGCCAGTCCCTCGCGCCGGGCGCAGCGCAGCGCGTCGGACCACCGGGCGGGCGACACGCCGGAGGCCTCCTGCGGCTGCCGCAGCAGCCGGCACAGCAGCCGCGCCGGGGACTCAGCCATGGGCGGCCCCTGCCGCGCGCTGCGCCGCCGTGTCCTGCCAGAGGCGTTCAACCAGTTGCGCTGCCGCGTCCAGCGACGGGTAGGTGATGGCGTAGGCCGGGCAGGCATCCAGCAAGTTTGCCATGGCGAGGAACCCCGCCTCGCCGAGCGTCCGGTAATTGGTGGAGCTGGCCACCAGCAGGATGTGTGCTTCCGCCAGCGGCACCCGGCGGACCGAGGGGGTGCCGCCCGCCTCGAACCGGGGAAACACCACGCAGCGCGGCCGGGCGGGCTCGTGCATGCGCGCGATCGCGTCCGGCGGCGGCAGCAGGTAGCCCAGCGTCCCCTTGGGCGTGCCCGGATAGCGGCGGCTGAAGCGTTCGGCGGGCGCGCGCTCCGCCATCAGGTCGATCGACTGGTTCTTGAGCGAGATCGGGCGGGGAAACGGCCACGCCAGCCCGGTGCCGGGCTCGATGAGCGCGAACTCGTCCCCCAGCAGCCGCCAGCCGGCATAGGCCAGACCCGCCGCCAGCGTGCTTTTTCCCGAGCCGGAATCGGCGGAGAACAGGATGCACCCCCCGTCCCGCGCCACCGCCGAGGCATGGAGGATCAGCAGCCGGTTGAGCCCCATGGCCACCTGGTAGTTCATGCCCATCTCGAAGGCGACCTGGCCGAGGCTGGCCGGCAGCGGCGCGAACGGGCCCATGATGTCGGCGTACAACCCCACCTGCGGCCGCACGAAGCGCCGCCACAGGCTGGTGGGGCGAACGGACACCTCGTATTCCGGGCAGTGTGCGGGGTCGTCGCGGGGGTATTCGGCATAAAGGGCCGCCAGTTCCCGCCACACGGAGGCCAGCGGCGTCGTCAGCCGATAATCGATCGGGCCGATCCGCACGGTCATCTCATGCCAGCCCCTGGCAGAGGGCACTGCGCCTCGCTCCATTACGTGACGGCCTCGACCAGACCCACCGCTTCCAGCTCCCGCAACTTCTGCTCCAGGACAGCTTCGACGCCGACCTCCGGCTCCAGATCGTAGCGCGCGGCGAGGGCCGAGGGAATCTCCTCGATGCCGAGGCCGTTGCCGTCCAGCAGTTCGAGCAGGGCATAGGACTGCACCGGCAGCAGATGGGTCTGGCCGGAGGGGCGGAAGTAGATCAGGAACAGGTCATCAACCGGCCGAACAACGCAATCCCGGCTGAGCGAGGAGCGGTACCTCACGTCCATTCAACACAGCATGGCATGGGAAACTGCATGGCCCGAATTGCGTCATCCGCGATCGTCACCCGATCGCCGTCCGATTGTCGGAGGTGCGCCGCCTGCCGCCGCACCTCCGCCTTCGGATCAGCTTCCCTTGGGTGACTCGTAGTTGAGGCTCATGAGGCACGAAGCGCCCTGGAGGTTCTCCGCCTTCACCCGATCGAGGTAATTGACGAAGGCGTTGTAGCTGTCCATGTCGCCGCCGCCGATACCCTCGCTCCCGAAGCCGTTGCTGATCTGCTCGGAGTTGAGCACGCCGCCATCGGGTGCGAAGCAGAGTTCCTCGGACTTCGGAGTGGGACCGGGCCCCGGAGGATTGGGACCACCCGGCGGATTCGGGCCGCCCGGAGGATTGGGGCCACCCGGGGGATTGGGACCGCCCGGAGGATTCGGACCACCCGGGGGATTGGGGCCGCCCGGAGGATTCGGACCGCCCGGAGGATTGGGGCCGCCCGGAGGATTGGGGCCGCTGGGGCCGCCGGGCGTGCTGCTGTCGCACGGAACGCCCTCTGCGGTGACGCCCCTCTCCGGGAACGGAACATAGCACAGAACCGAACTGGCCGCCCGGGCACTGGCCGGAGCCAAGGTGATCACAGCCGGCGCAGCCATCGCACCCAATTTCAGAAGGTGGCGCCGGGACGCCACGTCAGCATTGGATTTCCGCTCGCTCATTCTTCACCTTCTAATTTGCTTCGGCGTTCTGCTGATATGCCTGTCCTGCTGATTTGCCTGTCGGCCTGCTCCGCCTGCTCGGCCTGCCAATCAGCCGCCCGTCACACCGACTCACGATCTTGGCCCCTAGTATCAAAGACTTATCACAGCACACGGACAACTCCGAGCAAGATCTGTACCACGTCCATAACTATCTGAATCCGGGCATGAATTTTTTTCCGTTGAGATCCGCCTGCTTCGTGATTGTAAAAAATACCGACGAATATGGCCGACCGGCACAAGTGAGAGAACCATGGACCCCATTACCAAGCGCTTGCTTCAACGTTTGTGTGCGGCAAGCGCTGCAGCCCTGGCAGTCTTTCTGATCGTCACGCTTCTGGCGGGCGATGAAACGGCGGCGGCCGCCTGCGCGGTGATTGCCGGGATTGTCGTCATTGCCGTTGCCTATGACGGCGAGGCGCGGGACCGGGAAGGCGCGCTTGAGCGCGAGCGCGCCCTCAACGCCGAACTTCAGGCCCGGCTGGCGCGGGATCAGGTCCGCCAGATCCTGGAGGCCATCAACCAGCCGCTTCTGATCGTGGACCATGAACTGACCGTCCACCGCGTCAACCACCGGGCGCGCGACCTGCTGGGCGGCGTGACGGAAGGCGAGGCCCTCACCCTGTTCCTGCGCCAGCCGGGCGCGGTGGACGCGATTCGCAGCGTCGTCGCCAGCGGCACGTCCGTCGAGCGCGAGGTGCAGTTCTTCACCCCCGTGGAGGCGGTCTACATGGTGGGCGCGCACCCCATCGGCGGCCAGCAGGGGCTGCTGCTGGTGTGGATGCGCGATGTTACCAAGGACCGGCTGACCGACCGGATGCGGGTGGATTTCGTGGCCAACGCCAGCCACGAGCTGCGCACGCCGCTCGCCACGCTCATCGGCTTCATCGAGACGCTTCAGGGCCCGGCCGCCAGCGACGAGGCCGCCCGCACCCGCTTCCTCGGCATCATGGCCGCCGAGGCCGCCCGCATGGCCCGGCTCATCGACGACCTCCTGTCCCTCTCCCGCATCGAGATGGACAAGCACGTGCGGCCATCCACCCTCATCGACATGCGGCCGCTGCTGGGCCAGGTGGAGCAGATCCACGCGGTGCAGCTGGAGGCGGACCGGCGGCGCATCGACCTGCGCCTGTCCGAGCCCCTGCCCCGGGTGATCGCGGACCGGGATCAGGTTCTCCAGGTGCTTCACAATCTCGTCTCCAACGCCATCAAGTACGGCCGCACCGGCACCCCGATCACGCTGGAGGCAACGCCGGTCGTGGACGCCCGCACCGGGCAGCCGACCCAGCTGCGAATCGCCGTCACCGACCAGGGCGAGGGCATTGCGCCGGAACACCTGCCCCGCCTCACCGAACGCTTCTTCCGCGTGGATACGGCCCGCTCGCGCAAGCTGGGCGGCACGGGACTGGGCCTGGCGATCGTCAAGCACATCGTCGAGAAGCACCGGGGCGAGCTGACCATCCAGAGCCGGCCGGGCACCGGCACCACCGTTGCCTTCACCCTCCCGGCGGAGCCCGCCCAGACCGCCTGAGCGGCCATGCGCCTCAGTTCATGCGCCAATTCATACGGCTGTCATAAAACTGTAACAAAGCCTTGTCACAGAGCTGCAACACAAAAGCCATAGAGGGGTTCCTGTCGAAAGGCAGCGTCAGAACCGGCAAAACAGGGGTGTACGCGCAACGGCGCCCTTTGGTTCAGATGCCACCACGAAAAGATATGGTGCGGGCGCGCCCGGCCAAATGAGGAGATCCGAAAGTGCTTAAACAGAGCCTGATGATCGCAGCCGCCACTGCGACGTTGACGGCCGCTTGCGCCGACACGGCGGAAGCGCGCGACCAGATCCGCGTGGTCGGCTCGTCGACGGTCTATCCGTTCACGACCGCCGTGGCCGAGCAGTTTGCTCGCGCCAACCCCAAGTTCAAGGCGCCGATCGTGGAATCCACCGGCACCGGCGGCGGCATCAAGCTGTTCTGCTCCGGCATCGGCCCGAACACCCCGGACATCGTCAACGCCTCGCGCCGCATCAAGGCTTCTGAAGTGAAGCAGTGCGCCCAGAATGGCGTGACCAAGATCGTCGAGATCCAGGTCGGCCTCGACGGGCTGGTTCTGGCCCAGGCCAAGAATGGCCCGGCCATGGAGCTGACCCGCGCCGAGGTCTACAAGGCGATCGCCGCCCAGCCGCTGGGCAAGAAGAACACCGCCCGCACCTGGAAGGACGTGAACGCCAAGCTGCCGGCAAACAAGATCGAGCTGATCGGCCCGCCGCCGACCTCCGGCACCCGCGATTCGCTGAACGAGCTGATGGTCGGCGCCGGCTGCAAGACCTTCCCCGAGATGAAGGCGATGGAGAAGGCCGACAAGAAGAAGGCCGAGGCCCTCTGCACCACGCTGCGCGAGGACGGCGCCTTCATCGAGGCCGGCGAGAACGACAACCTGATCGTCCAGAAGCTGGTGGCCAACCCGAACGCCGTGGGCGCCTTCGGCTACAGCTTCCTCGAGGAGAATCAGGACAAGCTGCGCGGCATCAAGATCGACGGCGTCGAGCCCACCTACGCCAACATCCAGTCGTTCAAGTATCCGGCGGCCCGCGCCCTCTACATCTACGTGAAGGCCCAGCACGCCGGCCTGATCCCGGGCATCAGGGAGTTCCTCGGCGAATACGCCAAGGAGAGCACCTGGGGCCCGCGCGGTTACCTCGCCCGGCGCGGCCTCGTCGCCTCGCCGGACATGATCCGCGCCGAAGCCGCCGAGGCGGCGAAGACGCTCAAGCCGCTTGACCCGGCGAGCGTGAAGTAAAATACACACGCCAAGGGAGCGACCTCTCGGGGATCGCTCCCTTTGTCCTTAGGCTGAACTGGTGGTTTGTATGCCTTTATCCGCACTCGTGCTTCTGCTTCTCGGCCTTGCGACCATCGGATTCCTTGTCTCGCGCGGCCGCGCCACCCAGTTTCAGTCCGACCACCGCACGGTGCACTCCCGGCCCAACTACCACGGCTGGTTCAGCTTCATCTGGGTGTTCCTGCCCGCCGCCCTGCTGGTGGTGGCGTGGAGCATCTTCGCGCCCAGCTACATCGGCCCGGCGGTCATCAACAGCCTGCCCGCCGACATCCGCCCCGCGCCGGGCATGGCCCGCGAGATGTTCCTGAGCGAGGTGCAAAGCCTCGCCCGGGGCGACAGCGAATACGCCTTCAGCCCCGGGGCCGAGGATGCCGCCGTCCTGTACAAAGCCATGTCGACCCGCGCGAACTGGATCGTCGCCGCCCTCGCCGGCGCCCTCGCGCTCCTTGGCTTCTTCTATGCCTTCACCCAGGTGAAGCCCGATTTCCGCGCCCGCAGCCGCGTCGAGCGTTTCGTCATGGGGCTGCTGATCCTGGCCTCCATCGTCGCCATCATGACGACGCTGGGCATCGTGTTCTCACTGGTGTTCGAGAGCCTGCGCTTCTTCGACAAGGTCTCTCCCATCGAGTTCCTGTTCGGCACCCACTGGAGCCCGCAGCAGGCGATCCGCGCCGATCAGGTGGGCTCCTCGGGCGCGTTCGGCGCCGTGCCCCTGTTCTGGGGCACCGCCTTCATCACCATCATCGCCATGCTGGTGGCCGTGCCCATCGGCCTGCTCTCGGCCATCTACCTCACCCAGTACGCCAGCTCCCGCTTCCGCAAGTGGATGAAGCCGATCCTCGAGATCCTGGCGGGCGTGCCGACGGTGGTTTACGGCTACTTCGCCGCGCTGACCGTCGCGCCGCTGGTGCGCCAGTTCGGCTACATGATCGGCCTGTCCGACCCCTCCTCCGAGAGCGCGCTGGCCGCCGGCCTCGTGATGGGCGTAATGATCATTCCGTTCATGTCCTCCCTGTCGGACGATGCCATCACCGCCGTGCCGAGCGCGATGAAGGACGGCTCGCTGGCGCTGGGCGCGACGCCGTCGGAGACCATCCGCAAGGTGCTCATTCCGGCCGCGCTGCCGGGCATCGTCGGCGGCTTCCTGCTGGCGGTTTCCCGCGCCATCGGCGAGACCATGATCGTGGTGATGGCCGCCGGCCTTGCCGCCAACCTCACCATCAACCCCTTCGAGTCGGTCACCACCGTGACGACGCAGATCGTCGCGCTGCTCACCGGCGACCAGGAGTTCGACTCCGCCAAGACCCTCTCCGCCTTCGCGCTGGGTCTGGTGCTGTTCCTTGTCACCTTGGCGCTCAATGTCTACGCCCTCCGGGTCGTGAAGAAGTATCGGGAAGCCTATGAATAACGCCTCTGAGACCTTCCGCCCGGCAGGAGAGACGAACATGCAGCGCCCGACGGACTGGAAATCGCCGGAAATGGTCGCGCGGATCCGCAAGCGCTACCGCTCGGAGAAGCTGTTCCGCACCCTGGGCCTGGTGGCCCTCACCTTTGCGGGGCTGTTCTTGGCCTTCCTGCTGTTCACGATGATCCGCAACGGCCTGCCCGGCTTCCAGGCAACCGAGATCCGGCTGAACGTGGCCTTCACCGAGCAGTCGCTGGGCATCACCGCCGAGGAGGCGACCGGCCCGAACGCGCGGGAGGTGCTGGAATCGGCCGACTATGGCCTGCTGGCGGGCGACGCGCTGGCCGCGAAGCTGGGCCTCTCCGACCCCGACCAGATCATGCGCGCCGAGCGCATGGTGAGCCATGCGACCGCCGCCATCCTGCGCCAGCGCCTGATGGAGAACCCGCAGCTGTTCGGCCGGACCGTGCCGGTGTGGGTGCCCGCCGCTTCGGACATCGACATGCTCAACAAGGGCCGCGTCAAGCGCGATGCGCCGGAGGTCGAGCGCCGGGTGCCGGACGATGTGCTGGGCTGGTTCGAGCGGCTGGAAGCATCGGGCGACGTGCGCACCGCCTTCAACACCCGCTTCTTCACCGCCGCGGACAGCCGCGACCCCGAACTGGCCTCGGTGTGGGGCGCGACGGTCGGCTCGCTGCTCACCCTGTTCGTCACGCTGCTCATCTCCTTCCCCATCGGCGTGCTGACCGCCGTCTACCTGGAGGAGTTCGCGCCGAAGAACCGGATCACCGACTTCATCGAGGTCAACATCAACAACCTGGCCGCCGTGCCGTCCATCATCTACGGCCTGCTCGGCCTTGCGGTGTTCCTCGGCACGTTCGGCATGCCGCGTTCGGCCCCGCTGGTCGGCGGCCTGACGCTGGCGCTGATGACCCTGCCCACCATCGTGATCGCCGGCCGCGTCGCCATCCGCGCCGTGCCGCCGTCGATCCGCGACGCCGCCCGCGGCATCGGCGCCTCGCCGCTTCAGGTGGTGTTCCACCATGTGGTGCCGCTGGCCATGCCGGGCATCCTGACGGGCACCATCATCGGCATGGCCCGCGCGCTCGGCGAGACCGCGCCGCTGCTGATGATCGGCATGCGCGCCTTCATTGTCGACGTGCCCGCCGCCCTTGACGACCCTGCAACGGTTCTGCCGGTTCAGGTGTTCCTGTGGTCGGACAGCATCGAGCGCGGCTTCGTGGAAAAGACTTCCGCAGCCATCCTGGTGCTCCTCGTCTTCCTGATGCTGATGAATGGCCTCGCCATTTACCTGCGCCAGAAGTTCGAGCGCCGCTGGTAACCGGCTCGCAGCACGGAGCTGACTGCCATGTATGCAAACAACGAGACGCCCATGACCCAAGCCACCAACAGCGCCATCAAGATGACGGCCCGCGACGTGAACGTTTACTACGGCGAGAAGCACGCCCTCAAAGGCGTCTCCATCGACGTGCGCGCCGATGAGGTGACGGCGTTCATCGGCCCCTCGGGCTGCGGCAAGTCCACCTTCCTGCGCTGCCTCAACCGCATGAACGACACCGTGGCCAATGCCCGGGTGGTGGGCGATATCCGCCTCGACGGCGAAGACATCTACGGCCGCCAGATGGATGTGGTGCAGCTGCGCGCCCGCGTCGGCATGGTGTTCCAGAAGCCCAATCCGTTCCCCAAGTCGATCTACGAGAACATCGCCTACGGCCCGCGCATCCACGGCCTGGCCAAGACCAAGGCGGAGATGGACGAGATCGTGGCCACCAGCCTCCAGAAGGCGGGCCTGTGGGACGAGGTGAAGGACCGGCTGAACGACAGCGGCACCGCGCTCTCCGGCGGCCAGCAGCAGCGCCTGTGCATCGCCCGTGCCATCGCCGTGAACCCGGAGGTGATCCTGATGGACGAGCCCTGCTCGGCGCTCGACCCCATCGCCACCGCCAAGATCGAGGAGCTGATCGAGGATCTGCGCGGCCGCTACGCCATCGTCATCGTGACGCACAACATGCAGCAGGCCGCCCGCGTCAGCCAGAAGACCGCTTTCTTCCACCTGGGCGATCTGGTGGAATATGGTCCCACTTCGGAGATCTTCACCAATCCGAAGAAGGACAAGACCAAGGACTACATCACCGGCCGTTACGGCTGAGCGTCGGCAACATCCAGACAGGAGAAGGCGTCATGGCAACCTTGCATACCGTCAAATCATTCGACGAGGATCTGCGTCAGCTCCGGTCGTACATCTCCCAGATGGGCGGTCTGGCCGAGGCCCAGATCATGGGCGCCATCGAGGCGCTGGCAACCCGCAACCCGGACATGGCCCGCAAGATCGTGGACGGCGATCGCGCCCTTGATGATCTGGAAGTGGCCGCCGAGCGCAACGCCATCCAGACCATCGCCCGCCGCCAGCCGCTGGCGGACGACCTGCGCGAGGTCATCTCGGCGCTGAAGATCGCGGCGCTCCTCGAGCGCATCGGCGACTACGCCAAGAACATCGCCAAGCGCGCGACCGTGCTCTCCCAGGTGGAGCCGATCGAGCCGCTGGTCATCATCCCCGAGATGGGCCGCACCGTCACTCACATGCTGAAGGACGTGCTGGACGCCTATGGCTCCCGCGACGCCGAGAAGGCCCGCGCCGTGTGGACGCGCGACAAGAGCGTGGACGACTTCTACAACAGCCTGTTCCGCTCGCTCCTCACCTACATGATGGAGAATCCGCAGCAGATCACGCCGTCCACCCACGTCATGTTCATCGCCAAGAACCTGGAGCGGATCGGCGACCACGCCACGAACATCGCGGAAATCATCTACTTCAACGTGACCGGCGAATACATGGATATCGACCGTCCGAAGGGGGATGAGACCGCCTACGCCCTGATCGACAAGTCAGCGGAGTAAACCCCGTGAAGCCCAAGGTTCTCCTGGCCGAAGACGACATCAGCCTGACCGAGCTGCTGACCTACAATCTGGAGCAGGAAGGCTTCGAGGTCATCCACGCCGGCGACGGCGAGGAAGCAATGGCGCTGGCGCAGGAGCGCCAGCCGGACATCGCCATCCTCGACTGGATGATCCCCTACCTCTCCGGCATCGAGGTGTGCCGCCGCCTGCGCCGCATGCCCGAGACGGCGAACATGCCGATCCTCATGCTCACCGCCCGCTCGGAGGAAGGGGACCGCATTCGCGGGCTGGAGACGGGGGCGGACGACTACATCACCAAGCCCTTCTCGCCGCGCGAGCTGATCGCGCGCATCAAGGCGGTGCTGCGGCGCCTGCGCCCGGCGCTCACCGGCGCGCCGCTGTCCTACGGTGGCATCGAGCTGGACACCACCACCCACCGGGTGGTGCGCGAGGGCAGGACCATCGTGCTCGGGCCCACCGAATTCCGCCTGCTGCGCCACTTCATGGAACACCCGCGCCGGGTGTTCTCCCGCGAGCAGCTCTTGGATGCGGTCTGGGGTCACGACGTGGAGGTGGAGCTGCGGACGGTGGACGTTCACATCCGCCGTCTTCGCAAGGCGCTCAACGTCGATGACCTGCCGGACGTGATCCGCACCGTGCGCTCGGCCGGCTACGCGCTCGACACCGAGGCGGCAACCGAGGCCTCCCGCTAGCGCCCCGCCCCTGCCTTTTCTGTCCCCGGGGGCCAAGACGTCGATAGATTTTACATCTCTACCGTAACGTTTCGTTACGCTCATCGCCTTCACATTGATTTCCCTATATTTTTTAGTCATTCCAACAAGCTGGCCCGAAAATTGCTTTTAGATCACACCGGGTGCAGTGCTGCTCTGGGCGGGTAGCGGCGCCCCGTGGTGACCGGATGCGGATTGCATCCAGCTTCCAATGAACTCAGGGGTCGAAGCCGAGGCTGGAGAATGCCAGCCAGAGGCTTGGGAGATAGACATGGCACGTCTTGATCAGGGCACAGGCCGCCTCTCCTTACGGAATTCCATTCTCGTATGGGTCGCAGGCATTGTGATTGGGTGGGGATGCGCAGTCGTCCTGTTTTACCAGTTGATCCGGGATTCCAGCGAAGATCGTGGTATGCACACCCGGGCCCTGATGGCGGAATCAAGCGAGGCTGTGGGTGTGGCCGATATTGCACCGGCAGCCGGCGGCGAGGAGGCCCTCGCATCCACGGAAGAGGCCGGGCCGGAGGCCGATGAGGCGCAGATGGAGGCCCGGGCAATACCCATCGACGACGTCAGGACCACGGCCACCAACTGACACCAGCGCTCGACACCGGCATCCACCCGGAGCGGGCATCCCTCATCAACCGGCGCCATCAACCGGCGCCATCAACCGGCGCCATCAACCGGCACTGTCAACGGGGCCGGGACTCGCCGGGGCCGAGACTCGCCACCGGGCGGCCCCTACGGCCGCCCTACGGCTTCAGCCCGTTGGCCAGCAGCAGCTGGCGGATGAACCCGGCCGGAATGGCATAGGCGATGCCGCTGGGTTCGGAGATCACCTTCTCCCGGGTGGTCTTGATGAAGGTGGCGTTGAGAATGCCCACCACCTCGCCGTTCCCCGCGTCATAGAGCGGGCTGCCGCTGTGGCCGGGATAGGCCACCAGATCCAGCTGATACACCTCGTAGCGCGGCGCGGCGACAAAGGCCGCGTCGAGAAAACGGCTGTCCGGCTGCGGGCTGATGTTGGGCGGCCGGGCGGAGACAATCCCCGCCTGCGTCGCCGGATACAGCCCCAGCACGGTGCCGATGGGAAAGCCGGTGACGGCAATGGCGGAGCCCTCCGGCAGCAGCTCCGGGTCGGAGCGCAGCCGCACGGCGGGCAGCGGATCGCCGGACATGCGCAGCAGGGCCAGATCATGCGCCGGGTCCTGCGCCACGATGGAGAGCTGGCGGCGGTCCACGTCGCTGCCGTTGCGCACCAGCGCGAACAGCGCCTGCTGCCCCTTGGACGGATCGGAGCGGATGACGTGGGCATTGGTGACGACGTGGCGGCCATCGCCCACCACGAAGCCCGTGCCCGCCAGATGGGAGGCCAGCGGCCGCGTCACCTGAAAGGTGGTGATGCCGACAACCGACGGCTGCACCTTGCGCACCGCTTCCACCAGATTGGCGGCGGCCGGGCCGCTCGCCAGCGCGCACAGCGCCGCCAGCGCGAACAGGAAGAGACTCTGGAACGTGACCGTCAGGGGCGGCAGCGCGATCGCCGCGGTCCGTATGGGTGGCATGCTCACACTCCGGCAGCTGCGGGTTGATTCACCAGATGTCTCAAACTTTGGTCGAACATGAGCAATTGCCAGAGCAGACGGCTGTTGTCGCGCACGCCTTTCACATGATCCTGCGCCGCCTGGGAGATGAAATCCGCATTGAACCAGCCTGTCTCGGTGACGGTCGCGCTGTGGGCCAGCGCCAGCGCCGTCTCTGCCAGCGGTCCCCGGAACCAGCGGTCGATGGGCACCACGAAGCCCATCTTGGGCCGGTAGAGCAGGTCGTGGGGCACGTAGGGCTCCAGCGCCTTCTTGAACAGCCACTTGCCCTGCCCGCCGCGAATGCGCATGGCCGTCGGGATGCCCGCCGCCCATTCCAGAAACTGGTGGTCGAGCAAGGGCTCGCGCGCCTCGAGGCTCACCGCCATGCTGGCCCGGTCCATCTTGGTGAGGATGTCGCCCGGCAGCCAGACCTTGATGTCCGCATACTGGGCCTGGCTCAGCGGATCATCCGCCGGGGCCTTCTCCATGACATCGCGATAGATGTCGCTGGCGCGATAGCCTTGCAGCGCGCGGCGGAAGGCATCGCTGAACAGGCGCTGCCGCTCCCCGTCCCGCACCACGGCGACGGAATTGAAGTAGGCCTCCGCCGTCGACAGGCCGAGGGACTGGAAGGTGGTCTTGGCCCGCAAGGGGCGCGGCGCCCAGTCCATCTTCGGCCAGGCGCGGCCCAGAAAGCCGAACAGCGAGCGGCGCAGCCCGAGCGGCAGGAGGGCGCGCACCCGCTCCTCGTGGGCGTGGAAGCGGTGGCGGCGGTAGCCCGCCAGAATCTCGTCGCCGCCGTCGCCGGAGAGGGCGACGGTGACGGTCTCCCGCGCCAGCTCGCACACCCGGTAGGTCGGCAGGGCCGAGGCGTCGGCAAAGGGCTCGTCATAGGCGAGCGCCAGCCGTTCGATGAGGCCGAAGTCGTTGGAGGACACCACCCGGCTGCGGTGACGGGTGGCGTAGCGCTGGGCCAGCCGCTCCGCATAGCCGGACTCGTCGTATCCGGCCGCGTCGAAGCCGATGGAGCAGGTGTTCACCGGCTCGCCCGACAACCCCGCCATCATGGCAACGACGGCGCTGGAGTCGACGCCGCCCGAAAGGAAGGCCCCCAGCGGCACCTCCGCGACCATGCGGATCTTCACCGCCTCGCGCAGGCGGTCGATCAGCTCCTCCCCCAGCTCCTCCGCGCTGCCCGGATGGGTGGTGTGGAAGGAGATGTCCCAATACGGCTTCGGCGCGGGGATCGAGCGGCCGCGCCGCAGCGTCAGGCTGTGCCCGGCCGGCAGCTTGTAGACGCCGCGCAGGATGGAGCGCGGGTCCGGCACATAGCCGTAGGCGAAGTAGTCCTCCACCGCCTGCTCGTCGATGGTGCGGGAGACGCCCGGATAGGGCAGCAGCGCCTTCAGCTCCGAGCCGAACACCACCACGCCGTCGGGCAGCACGCTGTAGTACAGCGGCTTCACCCCGAGGCGGTCGCGGGCGAGGAACAGGGTCTCGGTGCGCCGGTCGTAGAGGGCGAAGGCAAACATGCCCCGGAAGTGCTGGAGGCAGGCCTCGCCCCATTCCATCCAGGCGTACAGGATCACCTCGGTGTCGCAGTTGGTGCGGAACCTGTAGCCGCAGTCCGCCAGCAGGGCGCGGGTTTCCTGGAAGTTGTAGATCTCGCCGTTGAAGCAGACCACCACCTGCCCGTCGGCCGTGGCCATGGGCTGCTGGCCGCTGGTCAGGTCGATGATCGCGAGACGGCGGTGACCGAAGCCGACCCCCGGGTCGCACCACAACCCCGCCTCGTCGGGGCCGCGGTGGGCGATGACGTCCGTCATGCGCCGCAGCAGGTTGCGGTCGATGCGGCGATGCCCGCGCGTGTCAAAGATGCCGCTGATGCCACACATGGCTGCTATTGCCCCTTCGCGCCGGCGCTCAGGATGGCGCGAAGGCTCGCTTCGATCGGGCCCAGGTCATCCGCAAACGCCTGCAAGTCTTCCGTGGAACGGACCGTCACATCAACCCGCTCCGCAGAGAGAACGAGCGTCGCCGCCACGAGGTCCCCGCCGAACAGCTTGGCTTTCAATCCCTCGATCTTGGCGACATAGGGGTTGCCGGTCAGCTTGCCGTTGACCCAGTACCACTGCCACACGTCGCGCACCTTGCCGCGCGCGTTGATCTGCATGGCCTGCGCCTCCGTCGCCTTGCCGCCGACGGTCAGCCGCCCGGGCAGGCTGGCCGCCCAGGTCCAGGTGTCGCTTGGTGCGACCGCCGTCTGCCCGTAGGCGACCAGCTCGTGCTCGTCGGTCTGGCGGCTGAAGGCGGCGACATAGAGGCTCACCGTGCGCGTGCCGTCCGTATAGGCATGGAACAGCTCCGCATCCGCCCCGGCGAAGTGCGGTTTCCAGTCCGCCGGCAGGGCGGCGCTCTGCCAGCCCGCCACCTCGGGCGGGGTCAGCTCCGCAAAGGAGATGCTGGCAGCGCGGTGGTCCATCCAGCTGCCGTAGGCCGCGCCCAGCAGCGCGATGCCCGCCACCGCCGATACGGCGAGCCAGGCCTGCCGGGCCGTGCCCGCACCGGCGCGGGTGAGGCCCTTGGCCTCCACGTCCATGGCCGGGTCGTCGATCCAGCGGTCGGAGAACAGGCGGCCGATGAGCAACACCGCGATCATCACGATGGAGAAGAACACCCAGCCGTAGACGATGTGATCGACGCCGACCGCATATTCGCTGTCGGTCAGGTGGGCGATGTAGATGATGCCGAAGGCCCGGAAGCCGTTGGCGATGACCGGCACGACAAGCGAGAGGCCGATGATGGCCGCGCGCCGCCACGGGCTCGCGAAGGCCACGTTGGCATAGAGGCTGCCCACCGCCAGCATGGCGATGACGAAGCGCACGCCCGAGCAGGCCTGCGCCACCTCGAAGTCGCCGGTCGGGATCGAGATGAAGATGCCGTCGTGGTAGGTGGGAACGTTCAGCCATTCCAGCAGCGACACCGAGAAGCGCGCGGTGAAGTCCTGGAGCATGGGCACGATCTGGTCGCCGAAGGGCACCAGGAACAGCAGGTAGAACAGCGGGAACAGCAGTGTGCGCGTCACCGCCAGTCCAAGGACGGTGAGCACGCTCGCCTGAATCATGAAGACGAGGGCAAACTGCTCGACAAAGGCCACCCGCGCCACGTCGCCGACCACCCACAGCAGCGCCGCGCCCGCCATGGGCACGAGGCCCCACCAGAACGGCCTGGGGTTCACCCGGGCGAGAAGGCCCCGCCGCATCCACACCAGCCACAGCACGATGGGCAGGATGAGCCAGGCATGGCCGAAGGTTTCGTCATTCTCCCATTTCTCGACCATCGAGATGGCCTCGGCGCGAAACAGGACCAGAATGACGGCCAGCACGGCCAGCCATGCCAGCGCATAGGGGCGCCAGACGGGCGCGAACCGGGCCGGTGCCCGGTCCCGGGCGGCGTCCGCCTTCGGGGGTGTCGAGCGCTCTTCTTCTGCGGTCGTCTCCAGTGTCACGCCGCGTCTCCTCCGGTTGCTCGGCTCAGGGGGACAACGGCAGACTCGCCCTGCCGCTGTGGCGTCAGGTCAAGCAAATCATCAAGCAACGACAGGGACCGGCCCCAGTCATACCGGTCGAGCACCAGACGGCGCGCCGCCTGGCCCAGCGCCGCCGCCCGCCCCGGGTCGCGCGCCAGGCCAATCACCGCGTCGGCCATCTCCTGCGGGCCGGCCTCCACCAGAAACTCCTTGCCCGGCGTCGCGGCGATGCCCTGCGCCGCCGCGGGGGTGGTCACCACCGCCTTGGCCATGGCCATCGCCTCGAGCACCTTGTTCTGCACGCCCCGGGCGATGCGGAGCGGCGCGACCGCCACGTCGGCGGCGGCGATGTAGGGGCGCACGTCGTCCACCGTGCCGGTGACCGTAATGCCCGGCCGCCGCCCCAGCCGCTGCACCTCCGGCGACGGACGCGCGCCGACGATGGTGAAGTACGTCTCCGGCAGCGCCGCGCACACCTTCGGCAGCACCTCGTCCGCGAACCAGACAACCGCATCCACATTGGCCCAGTAGTCCATGGCCCCGGTGAACACCAGGTTGGGCTTGCCCGGCAGCGTCATCGGCTCGAACCGGGCGCCCGGCGAGAAGGTCTCGTGATCGACGCCGTTGAACATGGCGCGCACGTCATGGGCGGCGGAGCCCGCCACCGCCTTGAAGCTGGCCACTTCCGCATCGGTGACGAACAGCGACACGTCCGAGCGGTAGGCGGCCTCGCGCTCCAGCCCCAGCACCTTCACCGCCTCGCGCCGGTAGAGGGCGGACATGGGCCAGCGCTTGCTCTCGGCATACTGGCGCCACTTGTCCGAATCCATGTCGACGAAATCCATCACCACCCGCCGGCTGGGGCTGAGGATGCGATGGGCAAAGGGATACATGGCGGAGGAATAGAGGAACACCCGCTCCACCTTGTGGCGGGCAACCACCTGCGACACCCACCCGGCGAGCGGCTCGCGCGGGTAGTAGCTGGCGGTGATCGACTGGCCGTCCAGCAGCCCCTTCAGCCCCCGCAGCCGCGAGGACAGCGGCGTGATCGGCACGAAGCAGCACTCGCCCCCGACAACGGCGCGCAGGGTTTCCTGATGCTGCATGTCGGCGGGATCGTCGATGAAGCAGCCCAGATGCACCCGCGCCCGCTCCGCCAGGTGCTTGAGAATGTGCCAGGACCGGATCTTGTCCCCCTTGTTGGGGGGATAGGGGATGCGGTGGGCGAGAAACAGCACGTCCATCGTCAAGCAAGGCCTCGCGCAATGAGGGGACCGAAGGTGTTGGCAACCGGCAGCGGCAGGCGGCTCCACACCTCCGTCATCAGCCTGTATTTCGGGTTCAGCGGGTTGAGGTCGGGCATGGTGTGACCGTCCGCCAGCCGGTACTCGTAGACCAGCGGCTCCGGCTCGAACCCCCAGTTCTTCTTGAACGCGGCCGCCCCGGTGCCGACCTTGGACCGCCCGAAGTCGAACAGGGTGCAACCGCGCGCCGCCGCATGGAGCATCAGCTTCCAGTACATGTGATCGTTCGCCCGCCAGGTGCGCGCGTCGGCGACGCCGCCGCCATAGTAGGGCGCCACCTCGCCGTTGAAGTAGAGCGACAGCACGGAGGACAGCGGCCGGCCGTCCTTGGCAACGGTGAGGATGTCCGCATCCTCGCCGAAGGCGTCGAGGATCGCCGCGAACCAGCGCTTGGGGAACACGGGCGTGCCCAGGTTCCGCACGCTTTCGGCATAGACGGCGAAGTGCCGGTCCACATTGCGGTCGACCAGCGTTTCCAGATCGAAGGTGAGGCTGCGCCGCACCTCCGCCCGCTGCTTGCGGGGGATGGCCTTGAGGTTGTCGTCCTCCCGTTCGTACAGCGGCCGGCGGAAGGTCACGTAAGTCTCCGCCTTGGCCGGCCAGTCGGGGCGCAGCCGCTGCCGGTTGCGGTATTCGAGCGTCGGAACCCCGGCCTTCTGCGCCAGCGACCACGCCGCCGCGTCGAGGGCGGCATGGGCCTCCGCGTCCTCCGCCAGCGGGCCACCATAGACCGCGAAGGCGTTGGAGATGAACGACTTGCCGAACAGGGCCGAGCGCACGTGGGTGAGCGGCAGCACGCCCGCGATGTCCTGCCCGCGCCGGGCGCGCAGGTAGGGCGTCTCGTAGCCGTAGGCGCCCTGGATGGCCCGCCCCCAGTGGGTCAGGTGAAACGGCGTGCCGCCCGCATGGGCGCGCACATAGGCGTTCCAGCCCTCGGCGGCGCGCTGGTCCCAGATATCGATCAGATCCACCTGCACCATGGCTTACTCCGCCGCCGGAAGGGACGAGGCCTGGGGCAGGAACACGGCGTCCATCCGGTCCCACGCGAAGTCGTCGGCGAGGCGGGCAAGCTTTCCGTACATGCGGGACAGGTTGGTGTAATGCCGGAAGCGGGAGCGCAGGGGCGCTCCGGCCACGCGCGGCTGGTCCGGATCCACCTCCCAGGGATGGAAGTAGAACACGGCCGCCTGCCCGTCCTCCCGGTTCACCTTGCGGATGGCCCAGCGGGCAACGCCGTAGGGCAGCAGCCGGAAGAAGCCGCCGCCGAACGAGAGGGTGCGCCCCGCCACCGGCACGGTGGTGATGGGCACCTCGATGAGCGGGAACTGCGCGAACGGCCGGTAGGCGAAGCGCGGCGCGTCCGGCCAGCCGTAATGGTCGTGACGGATGGGTGCGACGGAGGAGGAATAGGCGTAGCCCAGCTCCGCCAGCACTTCGAGCGCCCAGGCGTTGGCCTTGCCGATGGAGAAGCTGGGCGCGCGGTAGCCGCACACGGCGACGCCCCCCGCATCCTCCAGCAGCTTCTTGGCCCGCTCCAGGTCCGCGCGGAACTGCGGCGCGGTGAAGCGGGTCACCCGGTCGTGCGCGTAGCCGTGGGAGGCCAGCTCGTGCCCTTCCGCCACGATGCGGCGGATGAGCTGCGGCTGACGCTCCGCCACCCAGCCCAGCGAAAAGAAGGTGGCGCGGATGCCCTTCTCGGCGAACAGGTCGAGCACGCGGCCGGTGTTGTCCGCCACCCGGCTGGCGTAGCTGTCCCAGTCCTCACGCCGGATGCAGCGCTCGAACGCACCGACCTGAAAATACTCCTCCACGTCCACCGTCATGGCGTTGCGCACGCGCCCGCCCGCCGCGGGCGCGGTGCCGAGGGTCCGCCGGTCGGGACTGTCGGTGACGGCGTTACTGTGCATCGGTTCCTGTCTTTGGATAGCCTTCCGAGGCGTTTTCCGCCCAGTCGGAGAGGATGTTCAGCATCTCGCGGATGGCCCGGTCGTGATGGCGCACATACTGCTCCAGCACTTCGAGGCGCCGCAGAATCTGCGCGTCCGCGCCGTTCAGATAGACCTCGGACGCGACGGCGGCCAGCTCCGCCCGCACCTTGGGCGGAATGTTGGAGCGCATGGGGCCGACGCCGGACAGCGCCTCCACCTGCGGCACGTGCTTCGGCCCGGTGGTGGGCGTCTGGTCCTTCTTCAGGTCGTCGATGACCTCCCGCACCACCTTCTCGTCGATCTCGTGCAGCTCCTCGAGCGCGCCGAACAGCAGGACGCGGGAGCACAGGTTGTTCAGCCGCCGCGGCACGCCGCCCGAGTATTCATACATCAGCGCGAAGGCTTCCGGCGTGAACACCGGGTCGTCCTGCCAGCCGCACAGCTTGAGGCGGTGGTAGATGTAACCCGGCACCTCCTCCTCCTGCATCGGCTCCAGGTGGTGGGTGGCGATGACGCGCTGGCGCAGCTGCTCCAGCTCGGGCGAGAGGGCGAGCTTGTCGCGGAACTCCGGCTGGCCGAGCAGGAAGATCTGGAGCAGCGCCCGGTTGCCCTCCTGGAAGTTGGAGAGCATCCGCAGCTCCTCCAGCGCCGAGACCGGCAGGTTCTGCACCTCGTCCACGATCAGGAGCACCCGCCGCCCTTCCCGGTGCTGGAGGCGCAGGAACTCCTCGATGCGCCGCAGGATGGCGGACTTGTCCATGCCGTCGGTGGCGATGCCGAAGGCATTGGCCACCATCTTCAGCGTGTTGTCCGCGTCCAGCTGGGTGCTGACGATCTTGGCCAGCAGAAACCGGGTCTTGTCCAGCGCATCGAACAGGTGGCCGACCAGGGTGGTCTTGCCCGCTCCGATATCCCCCGTGATGATGATGAACCCCTCCCCCTGGTTGATGCCATAGGTGAGGTAGGCCATCGCCTTCTTGTGGGTCCGCGTGTCGAAGTAGAAGCGCGGGTCGGGGGTGAGCTGGAACGGGCGGCCGTTCAGCTTGTAGAATTCCATGTACATGGCGCGCTTCCTCCCGCGTTTGATGCCTTCGCCAGAACGGAGCGCCGTTCCGCGGAACCGCGCCCGGTTCTGAAACCTGTCTATGCTTGCACGGCCCTGCGCGAAAGACTGCCGTATCTCCGTTGCCGCTGCTTCGCGTCCCTGTTCTAGAAGGTTGCCCGCAGCGTGAATGTCAGGGTGTTGTCGTGCTGGCTCGTGCCGTACCCGTCCACACTGCGTTGCAGCGTGTAGAAGGTGGCCGAGCCCGTCAGATTGTTCGTGAACCGCATATGGTAGCCGATGGATCCCCCGAACACGTTGTCCCGCCGCTGGCGCGACAGCGCATATTTCAGGTTGGAATAAAAAACGTTTCCGCTGAGGGACCGGCCGCCGGACATCTCGTGCGAGAAGCCGCCGGACACGCCCCAGGTCACGTCCGAACGCCCGGCCAGATCGCTTTCCGGCGCCGGCGTATCCGCCGCCACGGACGCGCCAATGTTCAGATAGTTCCTCCGGTCATAAAAGGCCGCGATCTGCGCGGTGTTCCGCCCCGACTGGTAGCTGAGTTGCACCTGGCCAAGGCGGGACTTGAACGTGGCGTTGGTGACCACGCCCGACACCGGCAGCAGGCCGAACTCGGTCGGCACCATGATCAGGCCCGGGCCGAGGCGGTAATTCCGGTCCACCATGAAGGAGAAGGGCTGGCCCGCCAGCTGGCCGCTGAACAGCCGCCCGAAGGTGTTGAGCGATTCCGAATACCGGGCGGTGAGCGTGATGCCCTCGCGGATCTGGTAGGACAGGTCGCCATTGAACACCGTGCCGCCGTACTGGCGGCCGCCGCGCAGGGTGAGCTGGGTGCGGCGCGACGGCGTCAGGCGCACGCCCACGTCCCAGATGACGCCTTGCCGGTCCATCACCACCTGGCGCGGCTCGTCGGGATCGAACTGGAACCGGCCCTCGTCATCCAGAATGGGCAGGCCGGTCTCGGGATCGACCAGCAGTTTGTCCTGCTCGTCGTAGATGTCCTCGTAGCCGATGCTGCCCAGCAGCGCGATCTTGCGGTTGAGGGAGTAGCTCACGTCGAACACGCCCGACTTGATCCGCAATTCCTCGTTGAGGTCATCGCGGTCATCGGCGCTGTAGGTGCCGCGCAGCGTCCAGATGAGGCGCGCCCCCTGGTTGTTCCGGTTCGAGAGGGTCGCCACCGCGTCGTGCATGGTGGCGTCCGACGCCGGCGCGACGCTGTAGGCCGTGCCCGGCGGGGCTTCCTCACCCGCCCGGAACAGACGCCCGGCGTTGTCCACGTCGCTGTAGGCGAAGCGGTAGTAGGCGTCGAACACGGCGAAGCTGCCCAGCTCCTCCTGGAGGCGCGGCTGCACGTAGTAGTAGGAGACGGTGGACTGGTTGGGGTTGTCCTGCTCCGGCCCGGTGGACAGCGGGCCGCGCCAGTCCCGGAAGGTCTGGGTGACCACACCGCCCGCCTGCACGGACAAGAGATCGCGGATCAGCTCCGCATTGCCGTTGGCGTTGAGGCGGTGCTGTCCCTTGTCATAGAGGGAGTCGCCCCAAGCGGTGCGGCGGGAGAACTCGTAATCCAGCTGCCCCTTGATCCGCTTGGTATCGGCCCGCACATGCACGCCCGGCGCGATGGCGGTGATCATGCGGAAATCATCGTAAGCGGTGTCGGAGAAGCTGTGCCGCAACACCACGCGGGGCGTCACCTGAATGTCGGCCCGCGCCGCGGACGGCAGGGCCAGAGCCGAAACCGTTGCCAGCAGCAGCGCCGTTCCCCCGGTCAGTGGACGCCGAAACCCAAGCTTACTGCGCACGTGACTGCTTCCCCCCTGTGCAGCAACCATTCCCACCCCCCTGATCTGTACGGTCAGGAGCCGTACGTATAACCGTACCCGTATCCGTAGCCGTAATAGGCGCCGAACTTGCGGCCCGTCGTGCTGAACCGGGTCTTGTTCAACAACAGATGCGTGTGCTCGCACGCTGCGACCATGGCCAGCCCCTCACGGAGCTGCTGCTCGCGCGTGCGCTCCGCCTCCACGACGAACATGGTCTGCCCCACATGCAGCGCCAGCACGCCGGCCGCGGACGAGGCCAGCGCCGGAGGCGAATCGAAAATGATGATGCGGTCGCGGTAGCGCTGGGCGATTTCCTCGATCATCTCGCCCATGCGCTCGGAGGCCAGCAGCTCGGTGGTGAGGTGATGCTGGCGCCCCGCCGGCAGCACCGACAGGTTCTCGATGTTGGTGCGGATCAGGCAGTCGGCGAGGTCGATGTTCGGATCGGCGATCACGTCGATCAGGCCCTTGCCGCCCTCCAGCCCCAGGGTCGAGAGCACCTCGGGCTTGGCGAAGTCCGCATCCACCAGCAGCACGGTCACGTCCCGCTCGGAGGCAATGGAGAGCGCCAGGTTGATGGCGCAGAAGGTCTTGCCCTCGTTGGGCTGGGACGAGCACACCAGAATGAGGTTGCCGTTCTTGATCGCCGCGTCGCCCTTGGCGAAGGCGTTCAGCAGCAGCTGGCGCTTGACCAGGCGGAACTCCTCGGCCGTCAGCGTCGAGGGGCTGTCCGGCACCACGAACCCGGCCTCGCGCAGCGATTGCAGGTCGATCTCGCCCCGCCGGCTCTGCCGGCCTCCGCCGCGCCGGGCGGCGGGCCGCGCCGCACCCTGCGCCGGGGCAGCCGGAGCCGCGGCCGCAGCGGCCGTCGCCGCCGCTGCTGGCGCAGGCGTGGACACCTCCATCACCGGCGCCGGGCCTGGTACCGGCTCCAGCGGAATGGCGTTCGCCGCCCCGCCCTGGGACGCCTGCGCCTTTTCCAGACGCCGGGCCGCGCGCTCGAGCAGGGAGATGCCTTCGTCGCGGCGTGTGGTCTTGGGGTTTTCCTCACTCATCCCGTGTGCCTTTCAAATCCACGTCGCAGGAGGGCAGGCTAGATGGTCGGCACCTGCCGGCTGAGCTCGAGCACCAGCAGCGCCACGAAGACGCCGGCAAGGCCGAGGCAGCAGAAGGCAAAGACACCGAGCCGGAGCCGCGCCTGGGCGCGCTGCTGCTCGTTGGTGATGGCGCTGATCGAGCCGAGGACCGGCATGTTGGCGAAGCTGCTCTTCAGGTTGGCCACCGTCACGTACACCGTGTGAATCTGGCTCAGCACGAAGGCCAGGCCCACGCCCACGCCCAGACCCACGGCCATCACCGCCGCCAGCAGCAGCGGGCGGTTGGGCGCAACCGGCTTGGAGGGCACCTGCGGCGGATCGACGATGCGGAACTGCACCTTGTCCGTCTTGCTCTCCAGATCGGAGGCGACGCGGGTTTCCTCGCGGGAGCGCAGCAGCTCCTCGTACTTGGCCTTGAGCACGTTGTAGTCGCGGTTCAGCTTGGCCCGCTCCGCTTCCACGCCCGGCATGGTGGAGGCGCGGCTTTCCAGCTCGTTCAGCTCCATCTGCTGCTGGCTGCGCTGGGCCCGCAGGCTGGCGATCTGGCTGTCCATGTCGAACAGGCGGCTGCGCAGGTCCACGTAGACCGGGTTGGCCGTGCCGTGCTCGTCTTCGGCCTGACCGGAGCCGCCGCCCGCCTTCAGCTCTTCCTGATGCTGCTTCTTCAGCCGCTCGATGGTCTGGCGCGCCGAGACGATGTCCGGGTGCTGCTCCGTGTAGCCACGGGCAAGGGAATCGGTGATCTGCCGCTCCAGCACCTCGATGCGGCCGAGGGTGGTGGAGGGGTCGAACCGGGGCGCGCCCGCCGGAGAGGAAAGCATCGGGCCGGGGATGGTCTTGGGCACGCTGGCCAGCTGGGCCGCGAGCGCGTTGCGGGCACTCTGCGCCTGCTGGATCTTGAAGTCGATCTCGCGCAGGCCGCGCTGGGCCGAGAGCAGGCGCTGGCTGTAGTTCACGTCGCCCGGCAGCAGGCCCAGATACTGGCGCTCGAACTCGGCCCGGCGCATCTCGGCTTCTTCCAGCTGCTTTTCGTATTCCTGGATCTGGCGGTCGAGGAACTGCCGCGTCTCGTTGTAGCTTTCGCGGCTGCCCTCCATGTTCCCCTCAACGAAGATGTTGATGAGGTTGGTCACCACCCGCTTGGCGACCGCCGCGTTCTGGGCGTCGGTCAGGTCCGGGTCGCCGGAGGTGTAGGAGAGGGTGAACAGGTCGCCGCCCTGCTGGTTCACCTTGATGTTCTTCATCATGGTGGAGATCAGCCGCTCCATGTCCGCCTCGTCCTGCACCGTCAGGTCCAGGTCGGAGCGGCGGATCACCTTCTCCAGGTTGGGGCGGCTGATGAGCGTGCGCCGCACGATATCCACCTGCCGGTAGATATTGGCGTTCACCGTGCCCACCAGGCGGGGCAACACGGTGTTGGTGTCCACGAACACGCGGGCGGTGGCCTGATACTGGTTGGGAATGGCGGCGACGATGCCCCAGCCGATGAGGCATACGATCCACATGGCCGCCAGTCCATACCACCGTTTGCGCCAGACCATGTAAAGCATCGTCATGATCTGGTCGTAGATCGATGTCATCGCCTACTCCTCAGCTTTCTGCCGGCGTCCCGCGCCAACCCCCGAAACCAACCGCCAAACCCTGTCGCCGAAACCTGTTGCCGGCCTGTGCCGGTTCCGTCCGGGCCGGTTCCGTCTGGCGGCGGCGCCTGAGCGGGTATCGCCAGGCGCCAGCTTACGCCGTGACTGTAAACGCCTTGTGTACGCAACAGGCAGGCGAGACTGCCCCCGTCTCCCTGCCATTCTCCGGCCTGTCCCCGCGCGGGCGGCGAACCGGTCGGCTATGCCCCGGGTCCGGGATGGCGACCGGATCCTTCCGGCCGCCCGCCCCGACCCCGCTGGATCATACCCGGCGGATCAGAAGAAGCTTTCCGGGATGATGATCACGTCGCCCGGCTCGATCCGCACGTTTGCCGCGGTATCGCCGTCCTTGATGAGGCTTTCGATCTTCACCCGGTATTCCCGCTGCTGGCCCGTCTCCTTGTCGAAGCGGATCAGCCGCGCCCGGTTGCCCGATGCATAGTCGGTCAGACCGCCCACGGCGATCATCACATCGAGCAGGGTCATGTTCGCCCGGTAGGGAATGGCCTGCGGGTTGGCCGCCTCGCCCACCACGCGCACCTGCTGGGCGAACGGACCCTGGAAGCCGGTGACGATGACGGAGACCAGCGGATTCTGGATATAGTTCTTCAGCTGCTCCTCGATGTCCTTGGCCAGCTGGGTCGGCGTCTTGCCGGTGGCCGGAAGGTCATTGATGAGCGGCACGGTGATGCGCCCGTCCGGCCGGACGGTCACGCCCGTCGACAACTCGGGGTTGCGCCACACGAAGATGCTGAGGGAGTCCATCGGGCCGATGATGTAATCCGGCCCCGGCCCCTCGGCCGGCGACACGAACTGGGCGGACGGCAGCTGGGCCGAAGGTCCTGAAGAGCAGCCCGCCAGGGCCAACGCGAGACACGACACGACACCAGCAAACTTGAGATAGGATGACATCACGGCTGTTACCCCCTTGCAAACAGCAACCGTCCCGATGGCCTGCCACTATGCCGATGCAGAGCCTGCGCTGTTGTTCGACCTGAAACTCCAGTGCTGCAAACTATGGGTTCGGCGCGCCAGGCGCAACGGGAATCACCTAGTTGGATAGCATGGCATGACTTAATAAAAGCATAGCGCCCCTGGCTTTGCTCCAAAGAAGGACCTGCACGGTTACGGGCAATTCTCAAACCAACCGCTCCGCAGGCTCCGGGTGCCCGAGGAAGCGCACCGGGCTTGCTGTCAAGCCATAGGCACCCGCCAGAAAAACGCCAATGACCTCACCGGGTTCCAATTTCGGAACCGTAATCTTCTCCGCCAGACGGTCCAGCGGCGTGCACAGGCAGCCGACGACCGTGGCCGTCTCCTCGCCGGGTGAAGCGAAGCGCGTCGCCACCGCCACCGGGTAGTTCCGGCGGATGACCTGGCCGAAGTTGCCGCTGGCGGCCAGCTGGTGATGCAGCCCGCCGTCCGTCAGCAGGAACACCTCGCCATGGGACACCTTCCGGTCGATCACCTGCGTCAGATAGACCCCCGCTTCCCCAACGATGTAGCGGCCGAGCTCTAGGATGATCTCGCTGTCCACGATTTCCATTTCCAGCCGGTCGAGACGTGCAGAAAGAGCGACGCCCACCGCCTCCAGGTCGAGCGGCTTGTCCGCCGGGGCGTACGGGATGCCGAAGCCGCCGCCGATGTTGACGAAGCGCGGCGGCCGGGGCGCGTGCCGGGCCAGCGCCGCCGCCAGGGCGAGCGCCTTGTCCTGCGCCTCGATGAGCGCGGCGGCCGAGAGATTCTGCGACCCGGTGAAGATGTGGAAGCCCTCGAAGTGGAGGCCCAGCGCCCCCAGCTCCTCCAGCATGGCGGGCACCCGCTCCGCATCGACGCCGAACGGCTTGGCCCCGCCGCCCATGCGCATGCCCGAGCCCTTCAGCTCGAAGTCCGGGTTCACCCGCACGGCGACGAAGGCGGGACGGCCCGCCTCCTGCGCCAGCCGGGCGAGGCGGCGCATCTCGCCCTCCGATTCCAGATTGACCACCACCCCGGCCAGCACGGCAGCCAGCAGTTCCGAATCGCGCTTGGCGGGACCGGCAAAGCTGATGTGGCGCGGCTCCATGCCCGAGGCGAGGGCGATCTCCAGCTCCCCGGCGGAGGCGATGTCGAGCCCGTCCACCAGCGGCGCGACGAAGTTCACCACGTCCGGCATGGGGTTGGCCTTGATGGCATAGTGCAGGTGAACCCGGTCCGGCAGGGCGGCGCGCAGCTGCTCGATGCGCCGGGCGATCAGCGCGCTGTCATAGAGAAACAGCGGCGTGCCCCCCGCCTCCCGAATCCAGTGGGTGACCGGGCGGCCGCCGACGGTCAGCACCCCGCCGGGCGTGACGCCAAACCCTTCCGGCCAGTAGCGCTGCTCGCCATGGGCGGGCACCGCCCCCTGATGAGGAAGCGCGCCTTCGTGTTGCACCGGAGCAGTCATGCCTCGATCTCCTTCACACGCGACCTCGTACCCTCCGCCAGACCGGCGGCGAGCCCCGCCCGGTCCAGCTTGCCATTGGCGTTGCGCGGCAGCGACTCCCGCCAGACGATCCGGGACGGCACCATGTAGCCCGGCAGTTCGCGCCGGCAGTACGCCAGCACCGCATCGGTGGGCTCGGACGCCTCCCCCGCCGGCGCGGCGATGACCACGATGGCCTGGCCCAGCGTCTCGTCCGGCACGCCGACCGCCACCGCCTCGGCCACGAGGCCGGAGGCATAGAGCGCCTCCTCCACCTCCGTCGGGCTCACCCGGTAGCCGGACGTTTTTATCATCTCGTCATTGCGGCCCACGAAGGTGAGAAAGCCCTCCGCATCCCGCACCACCATGTCGCCGGACCACACCGCCAGCTCGCCTGGCCTCGCCGTGCGGGAGCAGGCCGGTGCAGGCTTGAAACGCTGGGCCGTGCGCTCCGGGTCTCCCCAGTAGCCGAGGGCCACGAACGGGCCAACGTGCACCAGCTCGCCCGGCTCGCCGGGCGCGGTTTCCTGCCCGTCCGGCCGCACCGCCAGCACTTCCGCATAGGGCACGGCCTTGCCGATGGAGTCAGGGCGCCGGTCCACCTCCGCCGGGTCGAGGTAGGTGGAGCGGAACGCCTCTGTCAGCCCATACATCAGATAGGGTGTGGCGTTCGGCAGCAACGCCCGCAGCTTCTCCAGCAACGGCCGGGGCATGCGCCCGCCCGAGTTGGTGAAGAAGCGCAGCGACTCCCGCGCGTCCTCCGGCCAGGGCACGCCCGCCAGCTGCATCCACAGCGGCGGCACGCCCGCAAGGCCGGTGATGCGGTGCTTCGCCACCGCCCGGGCCACATCCTGCGGGAACAGGTAGTCCAGCAGCACCACGCTGGCCCCCGCCCGCAGCGCCGAGGTGATCTGGTTGAGACCGTAGTCGAAGCTCAGCGGCAGCACCGCCAGCAGCCGGTCGTCCGGCGTCAGGCCCAGATAGTCCGCCACGCTCGCCGCGCCCGTCACCAGACTGCGGTGGGGCAGCACCACGCCCTTCGGGTTGCCGGTGGAGCCCGACGTATAGAGAATCGCCGCCATATCCTCGGCCGTGCGCGGCGCGGCTGTCGCTGCGGCATCCCCGATCCCGGCCCCGGCCCCGATCCCGGCCCCGGCGGCGAGCATGGCCTCCCAGCCGATCAGCCGCCCATCCTCTGCGGCGGAGGACGCGGCCTCCCCCGGCCCGGTGCCGGTCAGCACCACGCGGCGCACCGTCTCCGGCACCGCGTCGCCCTCCGTCAGCGCGCGCCAGCGCTCGGGCGAGGTGACCAGCATGTCCACCGCGCAGTCCGCCAGAATGTAGCGCACCTGCCGGCCCTTCAGCACCGGGTTGACCGGCACGAACACGCCCCCGGCGCGCGCGGCCCCGAGCATGGCGGCAACCGCCTCCACATCCTTGCCAAGGTAGACGGCAACGCGGGCGCCCGCCTCCAGCCCCTGCGCGGCAAGGCCCCGTGCGACCGCGCTCACCAGCGCGTCGAACCCGGCATGGGAGAGGGCGCACCTGCGGCCGGTCAGCGCGGGCCGCTCCGGGTGGCGGCGCGCGGACTCGGTGAGGAGGCCGTCGACGGTGGCGGGCAGTCCGCCCGTATCTTCCCGGCCGGTCATATCGCCCTCAGCGGCGGACTCAGCCGAATGACCGGGGCGTTGCCGCCGATCCGGTGCCAGTGCAGACGTTCGAGAAGCGTTGATCCGGTCAATTGCCATTGCCCCATGCTGATGGCCCAGGCCGTTCCCAGCTTCCAGCCCTGCAAGCGGGCGTGGGCGGAAAGCGACGCTGCGTTATAATCGGTTATCCTGCTGAACGACCAGCCCAATCCCCGCGCGTCCAGCCACGCCCCGGCCCCGGCCCACAGGGCGGCGAAGGCGCGGGTGGCCCGGTGCTCAGGCGGCACGTACAGCCCCAGATCCCAGGCGCCCAGCCCCTGGGTGTCGTACCAGAGGTCGATCTCGTCCTCCCGGAAGGGCCTCTCGGTCAACCAGAACACGCCGACCGCGTCCCCCTTGCGGTTGAAGGCGACCAGCGCCTCGCAGCCCATCTCCAGCCGGTAGGCCACCGCCTCGGGGGGCGCGCCCATGTCGATCGTCGCATTGCGGGCGGCACATTGGGCGGCGCTCAACGTTTCCACCGTGTAGCCGCGCGGCATGGCGGGCATGGCATGCCGGGGAATGGCGGTGAAGATGTAACGGTGAAAGCCCATGCCGGGCACCAGGCCCAGCACCCGGGTGGTGCGCCAGGAGAATGTCGCCCAGCGGTCCGGCTGACCGCTGAGGCGGGCATCGGCGGGCCGTTTCTGGACGCGAGACGGCGGGACCGGGGATGTCACTGGGTCTCAATCTCCGCTCAGGCGCCCCAGAGACGGGCTCTGTGTTGCGCTATTGCTGTTGTGCATTGCACCATCGTGCGAGTATAACCGCGCGGTTTCGTGGCGAGAAAGAATTCGAGGGCAAGTATCCCCATGGCTCAGGTTATCGCAAAGTCCGACGCCGCCGTCGAGGCACGCCTGCGCGAACTGCTCGGCAGCGTGCTCAATCTGGGCGCACGGGCGGACGAGCTGGAACGCGACACGCCGCTGCTGGGAGCCTTGCCCGAGCTGGACTCCATGGCCATCGCCACGCTGCTGACGGCCCTCGAGGAGCGCTTCGACATTCTCATCGACGATGAGGACGTGAGCGCGGACATCTTCGAGACCTTCGGCAACCTGACCGAATTCCTCAGCGCGAAGGTGGCGGCTTGAGCCGTCCCGGCTGGCCAGAGGCACTGCTTCTTCCCGGCCCGGCCGGCGCGATCCCGGCCATTTGGCGCGCTCCCGCGCCCCCCGCGCCCAACGTCTCCCGCCAGCCCTGGGCGGCGCTGTTCGTCCCGCCCTTCGCGGAGGAGATGAACCGCACCCGCCGCCTCATGGCGCTCACCGGCATGATTCTGGCCGGGCGCGGCGTGCCCTCCCTGTTGCCCGACCTGCCGGGCACCGGCGACAGCCCGCTGCCCTTCAGCGACGCCACGTGGGAGAGCTGGATCGACTCCCTGCACCTCTGCGCCGGGCATCTCGCCGCGCAAGGGCTCAGCGTGCGCCTTGTCGGCATCCGGCTTGGCGGCCTCCTCGCCGCCGACGCGCTGGCGCAGGGACTTGCGGCCGAGAGTCTGGCCCTGCTGGACCCGGTGGAGGACGGCCGGCTGCACATGCGCCACTGGCTGCGCATCCGCTCCGCCGCGTCGCTGGAGATTGGCCCCCGCATCACCCTGAGCTACCTTCAGACCCGGCTCGACAATGGGCAGGCTGTGGATGTGGCAGGGTATGACATGAGCCCGGCGCTCGTGAACCGCATCAGCGCGCTGAAACTCGCGCCGCTGCTGGAGGGGCTTCCCCTGCCGGTGCGGCGGCTGGATGTGTGCGCCCCCGGCACGGACGGGGAACCGTCCGCCAGCCGCCATGCCATCGCGGCGGAGGCGCCGTGGACCACGTCCGAGCCCGGCGAGCCGACGGTGCTGGCCGAGGCGCTGGCAGCCCTGGTGCTGGACTAGGGAGCTGGCGCCATGACCCTCCCGTTCTCCACCACGCCGCCTGCCTGCAAGCCTCTGGTGTTCCCCTGCGAGGACGCACCGCTGGTTGGCGCGCTGCATCCTGCCGAATCCGCCGCGCGCCTTGGCGTCGTCATCGCGGCCGGCGGGGTTCAGGTGCGCGCCGGCCCCCACCGCAGCCATGTGGATCTGGCGCAGTTCTTTGCCGCCGAAGGACTGCCCACCCTGCGCTTCGACCGGCGCGGCATCGGCGACAGCGGCGGCACCGACCCCGGCTTCGAGATGTCGGGGCCGGACATCAGCGCCGCCATCACCGCGCTCTGCACCGAAACCGGCGTCGAGGGCGTCATCGGCTACGGCCTGTGCGACGGCGCGACGGCGCTGGGGCTGCTGGCGCCCTACGAGCCGCGACTTGCAGGCCTCATTCTCACCAACCCCTGGACGATCGACGAGGCGGATCAGGCCAACAGCCTCGTCATGCACCACTACCGCCGCCGCATGCGCGACCCGCGCCAGCTCGGGCGGCTCCTGCGCGGCGAGATCGCGCTGGGCCCGGCCATCCGGTCGCTGGGCCGCTCGCTCAGCCGGGTGGCGCTCGACCGGCTGCGGGCCCGCCCGCGCCCGGCGATCCTGCCGCTCGGCCACCGCCTCGCCAAGGCGCTCGGCGCGTTCACGGGGCCGATTCACATCATCCTCTCGGACCACGACCGCACGGCGGCCGCCTTCGAGGCAGGGCTCCGCCTGCCCGCCTGGAAGGCGGTGCTCGAACGGCCGAACGTGACGGTGCAGCATATCGGCGGGGCGGATCACACCTTCAGCCCGACAACGGCCCGGGCCGCGCTGCTGGCGGAATGCCGCGCCGCCATCCGGGCCATGGCCAAGCGCGAGTCCGAACCGGCCTGACCGGCCGGGGCCGGGAACGAACGGGAATGTCCCGCCGCGCTACGGCAGTGCTCGACGCCGGGCCTTCGGCTTCTATGTCTTATTTCTCGTTTTCGGGCGTGTCCGGCTTGTCTTCCCGAATCGCCCAGACAAACAGGACATACAAGCCGATGCAGGTCAGCGCGATGGCAATAGTGGTCAACACGTTTCCGGTTCCTCCCCTGTCCGCGCGCCGCAAGCGCCCTGCGGATGTCCGGCAGCCAATCTAGGATCGAAACTCCGCTGTTGCAGCCAAAACAATGATAGCATACCTGCAAAAGAGGGGGCGCGCGAACAGGTTCAAGCGCGAGGAGCGCCCGGCGGCAGCCGGCGGCTCCAATCGGCGCGCGGTCAGGCCGGACGGCCTGTTCGCTGCCGGGAGACGAACCGCGACCCGGCGCACGCCGCTGCGGCTCCAGGGGGAGAGGGCCTTTGGGTAGTCTGTTCGTAGCCTTGGTGGTGATGGCGGTTGTGCCGCTGATCTTTAAGCGGGCCTTCATCGGGGTGCTCGCCTGGTCGTGGCTGTCGTACATGTACCCGCACCGGCTGGTCTACGGCTTTGCCACCCGCTTTCCCTTCCTCGACGTGGTGGCGGGGTCCACCATCCTCTCCGCCCTGTTCTCGCGGGACCAGAAGCGCGCGCCGCTGCATCCGGTGATGGTGCCGTTCGTCCTCTATGCCCTCTGGGTGAGCATCACCACCCTCTTCGCCCAAGACACGGTCCTGGCGGTGGAGAAATTCTCCACCGTGATGAAGGCCATGCTGCTGGGCCTGTTCGTGCCCATTCTCATCACCACCCGCCACCGCATGATCGCGCTGATGATGGCGATCGGCGGCTCGTTCGGTTTCTACGCGGTCAAGGGCGGCGCGTTCACGCTGGCCACCGGCGGCCAGTTCAACGTCATGGGGCCAATTGGCACCTTCATTCAGGACCGCAACGACCTGGCGCTGGCGCTGGTGATGTGCATCCCGCTGTTCCGCTTCCTCAACCTGCATGCGCCGCACAGGCTGCTGCGCCTCGGCTCGGCGGGCCTCATCCTGGGGGCCGCCGTCTCGGTGATCGGCTCCCAATCCCGCGGCGGGCTCATCGCCCTTGTGCTGGTCGGCCTGTGGCTCATTCTCACGTCCCGCCACCGGTTCGGCCTGCTGGTCGCGGCGGGCATCATCGCCACGTTCACCGTCACCTTCATGCCTACCTCGTGGCGGGAGCGCATGCAGACGGTGGAGTCCTACAACGAGGACGGCTCGGCCATGGGCCGCCTCCAGATGTGGCGCTACGGCATCGTGCTCGCCGACAACCACCCCCTCGGCATCGGCTTTCGCGCCTACAAGAACCGGGCCGTCTCCGCGGCTTACCTGCCCCCCGGCATCAAGCTGCGCGCCTCCCACTCCATCTATTTCGAGGTGCTGGGCGAACACGGCTATGTGGGACTGTTCCTCTTTCTGTTCCTCTATGCCGCCGCCTTCTTCACCTTCTGGGAGACACGCCGGATCGCACACAAGAACGGCCTCGACTGGGCGGCGGATCTGGCCAGCATGATGCAGGCCAGCATCGTGGCCTATGCCATTGGCGGCGCGTTCCTGGAGGTCGCCAGCTTCGACCTGTCGTTCCAGATCGTCGGCATCTCCATGGCGCTCGGCATGATCGTGAAGGATATCCTGCAACAGCGGGAGGCCGCCACCGCGCCTCCGCCCGCGCCATACGGCATCCACCGGCCCCAGCCGACCGCCGGACGGCTGGCCGCCAACCACCGGGAGCCGGCGGCGTGATCCGGCTCAGGCCGCGCCGGTGCGGCGTCCCGCGTTTTTCTGCCCGTTACGGATTTGCTTCAAAGAGGTGTTCATGCCTGCAACCGTTCATCTGATCGCCGCCGCCCGGCCCAACTTCATGAAGGTGGCCCCGCTTTATCACGCGCTGAAGGCCAGCGGCGACTTCACGCCCAGGATCGTCCACACCGGGCAGCATTACGACTTCAACATGTCCGACGCCTTCTTCGTCGACCTCGGCCTGCCCGAGCCGGACTACCACCTGAACGTGGGCGGCGGCACCCATGCCGAGCAGGTGGGCAACGTCATGATTGCCTACGAAAAGGTAGCGATGGCGGACCGGCCCGACTGGCTCGTGGTGGTGGGCGACGTCAACTCCACCGTCGCCTGCGCCATGGTGGGCGCCAAGCTGTGGATTCCGGTGGTGCATCTGGAAGCGGGCCTCAGGAGCCGCGACCGCCGCATGCCGGAGGAGATCAACCGCCTGGCCACCGACGTGCTCGCCGACGTGCTCTGGACCCCCTCGCCCGACGGCGACGAGAATCTGGCGAACGAGGGCATCCCGGCCGAGCGCATCACCCGCGTCGGCAACATCATGCTGGACAGCTACGAGCTGCTGCGCGAGCGCATCGAGGCGGAGAACGCCCCGGCCCGGTTTGGTCTGGAGCCCGGCACCTACGGCATCGTCACCCTTCACCGCCCCTCCAACGTGGACCAGAAGGAGACGCTCGAGCCGCTGGTCGCCCAGCTGGAGAAGGCGGCCGCCCGCCTGCCGCTCATCTTCCCGGTGCATCCGCGCACCCGCAAGAAGCTGCACGACTTCGGCCTGTGGGCGCGGCTGGAGGCGGCGGGGCTCACGCTGGTGGAACCGGTGAGCTACCGCCCGTTCATGAGCCTCGTCAGCAACGCCCGGCTCTGCATCACCGACTCCGGCGGCATTCAGGAGGAGACCACCTACCTCGACATCCCCTGCCTGACGCTGCGCGAGAACACCGAGCGGCCCATCACCATTCTGGAAGGCACCAACCGTCTGGTGAAGCCCGAGCGGCTGGTGGAAGCGGTGGAAACCGTGCTCGGCGGCCAATGGCCTTCCGGCCGCCGCCCGGACCTATGGGACGGCAAGACCGCCCAGCGCTGCGTCGAGGACCTGCGCCGCCGCACCGCCCTGCGCCAGGCCGCCGAGTAGGGCGCCAGGCAGAACAGGGGGACAGGAACCGGAGGGAGCAACCAGGGAGCAATCAAGGGGGTCCGGGCGGCGTCCGGCGCGTCCAGCCGCCGCCCGGCCCGTCCCCCGCCGACGGATCAGTCCCTGCCGCGACGCTCAAGCGACTGCCCGAAACGGACAGCGGCAATGAGCAACGCAAGCAGCGCGATGACAACCGCCAGCACTTCCAGAGTCATCATGCGAAAAGCCCTCCTTTCCAGCCCGCGGATTTCCACGGAAGCACGCGGATCCTGACGGTTGTCGGCAGACGCGCTGCCGCCCTATCAACCAGTCAGCCGGGCAGGCTCATGGGAGCAGGCGAAGCGAGGCTTCGCAAGTCTGTCATGGTCTTATGTCATTGTAATTAAATGGGTTTAATCCGCGTTCGTTGCCACAGAAGCAACGGATATTCGACCATTGAGGCCATTGCGCGGAGAGAGCCGTGGTTTATCATGGCAGCGCTTCCAGGCTTCATGAGAAAGCCCTTTTCCATCAAGACCCCGCAGTCCCTATCCTGCGGGGTCTTTTCATGTGCGCCGTCATTCTGCGCCGATGACGGGGTCGCGTGCCCCTAGAGATCGCTCCGGCCGGACCACCAGGCGCGGTAGGCGGCGGCGGCATCGAGCAGATAGGCCAGCTTGCTGTGCCCCAGCCGGGTGAACCAGTAGGCCGCCAGTTCCATCTCGGGCCGCACGAACGGCGGGCGCTCCGTTCCCGCCTTCCGCACCGCATGATAGCGGGCGAGCGCCGTGCGCCGCTGCTGGGCATGGTATTCGGCGCTGAGCGGCTTCCACTGGATGTCGGCGTCCGGCAGCGGCAGGGGCGAGGCGATATGGCCGGCATAGGCCTGCCACGGCACGGAGCGCACCACGGCGGGGAAGCGGTCCATCCACCTGTCGTAGAGCTTGTGCCCCACGCATTCGTCCAGCGGAAAGCGCTGGAAGGCGGCGGCGAGCCAAGCGTCGAACAGCGGCATCACATATTCGATGCGGCGCAGGTCGATGTTCTCGTAGAGGCCGGAGACCTGATAGCGCTCCTGCGTCGTCATCATGAACCATTGCAGCGCCCGGCCGGGGTCGCGCCCGCCGTAACTGCGCAGGATGTCCGCGATGCGGGTCTCGAAATAGCCGGCGAAGCGCTCCCGCTCCTCCCGCCTGAGCAGTTTGGCGCGCAGGCGCAGGAACTTGCGCTCCACATGGATGCGCGCGGCCTCGTCGTAGCGCCCGGCCCGCAGCGCCTCCACCAGCGGCGGGGTGGTGTTGACGAAGCCGAGGCAGACGCTGCCCCCGTCCCCCGCCCACACGAGGCCGGGCCGCGCGCCGGGCACCTCGCGGTAGTCCGCCTCCGCGCGCAGGAATCTCTCGGTGTAGTGGCTGATGTCGTATTCCAGCGGGCGCGGCACGTCCGCCATGAAATGGCGGGTGCCGATCGCCGCCGCGTACTGCTCCGCCAGCACCGCGTCGAGCGAGCGCGGCCAGGTCAGGGTGAGGGTGCGCACCTCCAGGCCCCGGCGCCGCAGTTCGGTGACGATCATGCGGGAGTCGAGGCCGCCCGAGAGCAGCGCCCGCGCCGCCGTGTCGCCCTTCAGGCGCAGATCCACGGCTTCAACGAACAGCTGGTACAGCTCCTCCACCGCCTCCGGCGTCACCGGCCGGTCGTCGGGAACGGAGGCCCAGTCCCAGTCCACCGTCAGGCGGGCGCCGTCCGCGTCGGCCAGCAGCCGCTCGCCGCCGCGCAGCATGAAGACGCTCTCGTAGGGCGTGCGGTTCTCGAAGCAGTATTCGGCCGTCACCCACTCGTGGAGCGCCCCGTTGTCCACCCGCTTCGGCACGAACGGCAGGGCGTCGAGGATGCGCCGGGCGGTGGCGAACACCACGCAGTCGCCCAGCCGCGCGTAATAGAGCGTCCGCACCCCGAGCCGGTCGTTGGCGAGGCACAGCCGGTGGCCGGCCAGATCGTAGAAGGCGGCGGCGTAGGTGCCCCGCGCCTGGAGGAACGCCTCCGCGCCCTCGCCCGCCACATGGGCGCGCAGCAGGGTCTTCAGATCCTGCTGGCGGGTGGAGGCGGCAGACGACCCGCCGAGCAGCGGCTCGCCCGCGCCGATGGCGGCGTTGCCGTCATCGATGAAGGCAGGCGCGCCAAGGACGCCCACGTCCACCTTGGCCATGAGCAGGCCCGGCCGGTCGATGACTTGCGGCACGTCCCTCGGGTCGCGCGACAGCGCGCCGACGAGCGAGCGCCGCCAGCCCTCGTCGACCGGCTGTCGATCGTGACGGAACACGCCAGCAAGGATGGTCATGCAGGTTTAACCCCCGAACAGGCCGCGCCAAGGGCGGCGATCCCCCCTAAAAGATGTTCTCGGAGACGAACTGCTCCAGCAGATCGAACTGGCCGCTGCGGGTATAGCGCGCCTTGTGCGGGCTTTTCACATCGGGCAGGCGCGGCTCGATCTCCTTGCGGGCGATCCACTCCCGCAACTGGGCCGCCAGCACGTCAGGATCGTTGGAGACGACGCCGAAGCCCCCCTGCCGCACGATGTCCGCCGCCTCGCCGGTTTCCGAACCGATTGCGAGGATCGGCCGCTCCGCCCCGATGTACTCGAACAGCTTGCCCGGAATGACGCCATCGTCCGCCGGGTTGGCCCAGCGGCACAGCAGCAGCACATCGGACTGACGTTCCAGCTCCAGCACCCGGTTGCGCGGGATCGGCGGCGAGATGGTCACCTGCGCCTCCACCCCGTGCTGACGGGCGAGGCTTTGCAGCGAATCCGCCTGTTCGCCGTAGAACATGAGGTTCACCCGGTCCTTGAGCGCGCCCAGCCGCGCGGTCGCCGCGAACAGGGCGGAGGGGTCGCGCTTGCCGATGTAGATGGACCCGGCGTGCATGATGGTGAGCTTGTGCGGATCGAGCGGCGGCACCGACTCCAGCCCCTCGAAGTCCGCCGGGTCGTAGCCGTTCATCGACAGGATGGTCGGCTTGCCGTAGGCGTCGCTCAGCGTCTGCCGGGTGGTGGCGGTGAGCGCCACCAGCGCCTGCGCCTGCCCCAGAACCCGCTGTTCCAGCCGCTTCTCGATGAAGGCGCGCAGCCAGCTCTCGAGGCCGTAGGGGTTGCCGGCCCATTCGTCCCGCAGCTCCGCCACCCACGGCGCGCGCCGCGCCTCGGCAAGGCGCGCGGCGATGAGATGCCCGGAGTGGGGCGGGCCGCTGGAATAGATGAGGTCCGGTTTCCACGTCTTCGTCCATTCCAGCCCGGCGCGGGTGCCGGTCTCCACCCAGAACAGGTGCTTGTCCGGAATGAACATCAGGTCCCAGTAGAGGTCCGCCAGACGCTGACGGAATGGCAGGCGCGAATAGCGTCGCCCCGGCTTCGCCTTGCCGGAGGCGTCGGCAGCCCGGGCGTTCTGCCCGTCCATGTCGCCAACGGGCGGGATGCGCCCGGCCAGATGATAGGCCAGCACATCGCGCAGCGCCTTCACCTCGGGATAGGGGACGAACTGCACCGCGCTGTCCGGCAGGTCATGGCTGAGGACCTGCGGCTTGCCCGGATTGTGGGCCGCCAGCACGCGCACATCGTAACCCCGGTCCATCCAGTAACGCGCCAGCGTTGGCGCGCGGGTGGAGGCGGTGGGCGCAAGCGGCGGAAAGAAGCCGGTGACCAGCAGGATGCGACGGCGTGCAGTCTCGAACGGCGGCGCCGGCCCCGCTTCGGTGGTGTCTAGGATGGCGTCGTTTTCCACCTGATACCGCACTCGTAAAATTTTCTCCGGCACTACGGATCCTTATCAATCCCTGCTCGGGTCGATCAAGTCCGCAGCCAGACATATCCCTCAAAAAGCTCAGGGCAACTTTGGAATAAAATCTTGTAAGGCCCTGAACGCATAAGGAACCATGCGCTATCTTTCTGTGCGATGAACCATGAGCTACAACGGGCGAGATGCCCAAGCCAGAGGTCGCCGCTGCCCATCATGCGTATTCTGCACGTCTTTGATCACTCCCTTCCGCTGCACAGCGGCTACACGTTTCGCAGCCGCTCCATCCTGCGGGAGCAGAATCGCCGGGGGTGGCAGACCGTGCACCTCACCACGCCCCGGCATGTGCGCCCCGGTCCCGACCCGGAGGAGGCGGACGGCCTGCTGTTCCATCGCACGCCGCCGGTGGGCGCGGCCTCCCGGCTGCCGGTGCTGCGGGAAGTGGCGGAGGTGAACGCCACCACCCGGCGTCTGGCGGCGCTGGTGGAGCAGACCCGGCCGGACATTCTCCACGCCCATTCGCCCGTGCTGAACGCCATTCCGGTGCAGCGGGTGGCCGCGCGTTTCGGCCTGCCCTGGGTTTACGAAATTCGCGCCTTCTGGGAGGACGCCGCCGCCTCCCACGGCACCACGCGGGAGGGCAGCCTGCGCTACCGGGCGACGCGCTGGCTCGAGACCCGCGCCGCCCGCCAGGCCGATGCGGTGGGGGCCATCTGCCACGGCCTGCTGGATGACCTGCGCGCCCGGGGCATCGCGCCGGACAAGCTGTTCCACGTGCCCAATGCGGTGGACGCGGAGCAGTTCGCCTTCGGCCGCCCGCGCGACGACCGGCTGGCCGCCGAGCTTGGCCTCGAGGATGCGGATATTCTTGGGTTTATCGGCTCGTTCTATGACTATGAAGGGCTGGATGTGCTGCTGGCCGCCATGCCAGAAATGATCGCGGCCCGGCCCAGGCTCCACCTTCTGCTGGTGGGCGGCGGGCCGATGGACGCCAGCCTGCGCGCCCAGACCAGGGCGCTGGGGCTGGAGGGGCATGTGCATTTCACCGGCCGGGTGCCGCATGGGGAGGTGGACCGCTATTACAGCCTCGTCGATGTGCTGGTTTACCCGCGCAAGCGTATGCGTCTGACCGAACTGGTCACACCGCTCAAGCCGCTGGAGGCCATGGCCGAGGGCAAGCTGGTCGCCGCGTCGGACGTGGGCGGCCACCGCGAGCTGATCGAGGACGGCAGGACCGGCACCCTGTTCCGGGCGGACGACCCGAAGGCGCTGGCCGCCAGCGTGCTCGACCTGCTCGCCCACCCGGAGGTGTGGGGGGAGCGCAGGGAGGTGGCGCGGCGTTACGTGGCGCAGGAGAAAAGCTGGGCCCGCACGGTGGACAACTACGTGCCGGTCTACGAACGGCTGGCGGCACGCACGCGGCGTTCGCTGGCCGCCTGAGCGGCGGGGGACCGGATCGCGCACCGGCCATTGCGCCGGTGCGGTAGTGCGGCAATGCGGTTGTGCAGCATTGCGTTTGTACAGCAGTGCGTTGATGCAGCATTGCGTTGGTATGGTGGCGCGTTGATATGGCCATGTGTTGGTATGGCAGTGCGTTGGTGACATCGGAACATCGGGATTTGTGAGCAGCACAGCGAGGGTGAGGGACTGAACCATGGTGAACAGGGTTGCATTCTGGATCGGCTTCCTGGCCGCAGCGCTCATCGTCGCGCTGGCTCTTGGCGTGGGCGACCGGCTCGCCGCCCTGTCCTCGGAGGCGGGACTGACCCCCGCCTTCCTCGGCGCACCGCTCACCGAACCGCTGGTGATGGCAAGCCTCGGCGTCGCGCTGGGCGCCCTGATGTGGATGCTGATCGGCTGGTCCATCCCGCTGATCGTGCTCGACACCCGCATCGGCACGGTGATCGAGGACGGCCTCGAGCCCGGCAATACGGAATTCGACGCGCTCAACGAGCGGCTGGGCGGCAACCTTGTGCCCCTGCCCGCCAGCGACAGCGCGCTGGCGCCTGCCCTGCCCGAGCGGGAGCGCGGCCACGCCCTGCTCAACCAGTACGCCGAAGCCTGGTTCTTCCGCCTGCTGCCGCTGGCGGCGCTGGGACTGGGCGGCCTCATCGCCGGGATCGCCCTTCTCAACGGGCCGAGCAACGCGGCCAGCCTCTCCGGCGGCATCGAGAGCGCGCTCTATGAGGCGCTGGAGCTGCCCGCCCCCACCAACGGTACGCTGGCGCTGGGCTGCCTTGTCATCACGGCGGCGGGTGCGTTCTTCTCCGCCCTGCTCTACTGGCTCACCGGCGGGGCGGTCACGGCCCGGCTGGACCGGCTGATGGCCACCACCCGCGCCCGGATGCTCGGCGACGCCGCCCACCGGCTGGAACACCGGCTGGCCGAGGCGCTCGCGCCAGTGGCCGACGCGCTCACCGCCACGGCGGAAAAGCTGGCCGCCGCCCAGGCCAACACCACGCAGGCGGCGCTGGAGGATGCCTGCACCCGCTTCCTCGAACAGCTGGAGGCGGCGAGCGGCACCCGCACGGCCGGCCTCGCCCACACCCTGGCGGCGATGGAAGGCAGCGCCGCCGCCCTCCTCAGCGCGCTGACCCAGACCGAGGCACAGCTGGCGGTCGCGCAGGAGAAGCAGGCCGCGCAGATCTCGGACGCCTACGCCACGACCCTGCAGACCCTCCGCCAGCAGCAGTCCGAGCAACTGGAGACGGTGCTGGGCGAATTCCGCGCCCTGTCGGCCGAACTGCGGGACCTCACCCGAACGGCGGTGGAGAGCATTACCGAACAGGTGAACCAGACCCGGGACGCGACCCGGCAGGCGCTCGACCTGCTCAGCGCGCACGTGGGCGATACGAAGGCGGTTGGTCAGGCGGCGGACCAGATGGCCGAGGCCGCCCGCGCCAGCCGCGAAACGGTGGAACGGTTCATTGCGCTGGCCGAGCGGATGCGCGACCTCAGCCAGGCCATCACCTCGCCGCTGGCCGGGGTGCCGGACCCGGCCGCCGTAGGCCCGGCAAACGCGCCTTCCAGCCTCAAGCGGATCGATCCCGCGCTGACCAGCCCGGAGACCGCCAAGCGGCTCTCCTCCGCCATCCGCACGCTCAAGCAGGCGGTCGAGGAACCCTTGCCGGAGCTATGAGGCCGCGCCAAAGCCCGGCGCCTCGCCCTGCGGCGGCTGGTCCGCAAGGACGGCGCGGGCAAGGCCGAGCACGACCTCCCGGTCCTCGGGGAAGCCCGCATCGATCCAGCGTTCACGCACGATCCCGAGGGTGCGGGCGATGTCCGGCCCCCTGGGCACCCCCAGCGCCATCAGGTCATTGCCGGAGAGGGGCAGGCGCGGCGGAACATAGCTGCGGGCAACGGCCGCCCAGTTCGCCACCACATGCAGCAGGCTGTCCGCCCCTTGCGCGGCGGCCTCGGTTTCCGCGGCGGGCGTCGCCGCCGCGCCGATCGCGCCCACCTGCACCGCCAGTTGCAGCACCATGCGGTCGATGAAGGTCTCGGCGCCCAGCCGGTAGATGGCGGCTTCCGCCTGCTGCCGGGTCGTCGGGATATGGAACCGGCGCTCGGCCATGGCCACCAGCCGCTTGCGCTCCGCGTTGGAGAGGCGCAGGCGGCGGCCGATGTCGTCCAGCACCTCCGCGTCGGCGGGCAGCAATCGGGCGAGGCGGCGCAGGGCGCAGACATCGCCCAGCGAGCGCTCCACCGCCACCAGGCTGGCGAGCCCCGCCAGCCCCTCCGCCGTCAGCTCGGGCAGCACGGGGGCGAACACGCCGTGGCGGACCATCAGCGCCACCGTCGGCGCGGGATCGGCAGTGCCGAGCAGGCGCAGGATTTCCTCCCGGATGCGCTCGCGCGACAGGGCCATGAGGTCATTGGCGCGGGCGACGCACGCCTCGAAGCTCTCCGGGTCCGGCGCGCCGCGCCCGAAGCGGGCGTGGAAGCGGAAGAAGCGCAGGATCCGCAGGTGATCCTCGGCGATGCGCTCCAGCGGCCGGCCGATGAAGCGGACACGCCGCGCCTCCAGATCCTCCAGCCCGCCGAAATAGTCGAAGATCTCGCCCGTCAGCGGGTTGGCGTAGAGGGCGTTGATGGTGAAGTCCCGCCGGGTGGCGTCTTCCTTCCAGTCCTCGGTGAAGGCGACCGTGGCGCGGCGGCCGTCGGTCGAGACGTCCCGGCGCAGGGTGGTGATCTCGAACGACTGGTGGTCCGACACCGCCGTGACGGTGCCGTGGTCGATGCCGGTGGGAATGGCCCTGATGCCTGCCGCTTCCAGGCGGCGGATCACCTCCTGCGGCGGAAAGCGGGTGGCCAGGTCCACATCCTGCACCGGCAGGCCGAGCAGGCTGTCGCGCACCGCGCCGCCGACGAGGCGGGTGGCCCCGGCCTCCGCCTCCATCGCCTGGAGCACGCGCCTGAGTCCCCGGCTGTCCTGCCAGGGCTGATGCGGCAGTCGGGTCATGGGTCTTACTCGTTCCCGGGTTTCTCGAAACGGCCCTCGATGATCCTGCCGTCCTGCTCATAGGCGGGAATGTACCGGTCCCCCGGCGCGCCGGACTGGGTGAGGCTTGCGGCAAGGCCAAGGCCGAGCAGCGTCGCCACCAGCAGGCCGGCGACGAGGGCGAACAGGCCGATCCTGCGCGGGCCGACCAGCCGGCCACTCCAGCGCAGCCACGCCCAGAACAGCAGGAAGGGCAGGAAAAACAGGCAAAGGCGGATAACCCAGATCACAAAGTCACTCCCTGCTCCGTCTGTTCGGCCCCGGTCCTGCCGGCGTCCCCCTGTCCGCATCCCGACAGGGCGTCGGCCAGATTGACGATCATACCGGCGGTCGCGCCCCAGATGTAACGCTCCCCATAGGGGATCGCATAGAAGAATCGGGGCGCCCCCAGATAAACCCGCGAGTCGCGCACCCGGCGGGCAGGGTCGACGAGAAACGACAGCGGCACCTCGAAGGCCTCCGCCACTTCCCGCGCGTGCAGGGACAGCGTGAAGCCCGGCTGCACGATGCCCACCACCGGCGTGATGATGTAGCCGGTGCGGGTGCGGTAGCAGTCGAGCGTGGCGATGACCTCCACCTGGTGCGGCTCCAGCCCCACCTCCTCCTGCGCCTCGCGCAGGGCGGCGGCTTGCGGCGTCTCGTGCGGCCCGTCCAGCTGACCGCCCGGGAAGGCGATCTGCCCGGCGTGGGCGCGCAGTGTCGCCACCCGCTGGGTGAGCAGCACGCTCGGCCCCTCCGGCCGGTCGATGATGGGAATGAGCACCGCCGCGGGCTTGAGCGCCGCCTCCGGCATCGGGAAGGGCATACCGGGGTTGAGATCGTCATCGCTGCGGAACCCGGAGTCGCGCCCCCCGGCCCGGTAGCCGGCCAGACGCTGGCGCACCATGTCGATGGTCAGGGCGTGGACGTCCAGGCAGGATGCTGGCTGGCTGGAAGAAGGCGGGGTCACGCGGCCTCCCCTTCCAGCTCCCCGAGCGGGAAGAACACGCCGTCGCTCCACAGGCCGAGCGTGCCCGTCTCGCCGCATTCCTCCAGGGCGAGCTGCACCAGCTCGTAGAAAACGGGGCGGTTGATGCGCGCCTCAAGGCCGCGCCGCACGTGCAGATAGGGGCGCGGCTCGCCGGTTTTTCCGTCCACCTCGACCCGCAGGCGGTTGTTCTCGCCCGCAATGACGTAATCATCGGTGTTGAGGCGGAAGCCGAGGCGACGCTGCGCGCCCGCGCCCTCGCTGATGAGTTCGACCACAACGAAGGGAGCATCCTCAACGGTGATGCCCAGCTTCTCCACCGGCGTGACCAGATAGTGCCGGCCATCCTCGTCGCGGCGCAGGACGGTGGAGAACAGCTTCACCATGGCATGGCGGCCGATGGGCGAGCCCTGGTACATCCAGGTGCCGTCGCGCTTGATCACCATGTCGATGTCGCCACAGAAGGCCGGATTCCAGCGTTCCACGGGCGGCAGGCGCTTGTCCGCCAGAAGGCGGGCAATATCTGCAAGGGATTGCCCCGGCTGCCGGACCTGAGGGTTCTCCATGGTTTGCCTCACGCTGCTGGGTTGTGGCCAGTGATTAACATCGCTCTTATATAAGAGCTTGTCCTCTTGTTGGAACCGCGTGGATGCTCAATCAGTTCGCCCAGGGAACACCGAACGCCGACGCGCAGGCACAGCGCAGGCTCGCCGAGCTGGCGGACCGCATGCTGGCGGCCCGGCAGGCGGTGGAGTCGGTCATCATCGGCCAGCGCAAGGTGGTGGACCTGACGCTCGTCACCCTGCTGGCAGGCGGCCACGCGCTGCTGGTGGGCGTGCCCGGCCTCGCCAAGACCCGGCTGGTCAAGACGCTGGGCACGGTGCTGGGGCTGGACACCCGGCGCGTGCAGTTCACGCCCGACCTGATGCCGACGGACATCCTCGGCTCGGAAGTGCTGGAGACAGCCAGTGACGGCAGCCGCGCCTTCCGGTTCGTGAAGGGGCCTGTGTTCTGCCAGCTGCTGATGGCGGACGAGATCAACCGCGCCAGCCCGCGCACCCAGTCCGCGCTGCTGGAGGCCATGCAGGAGATGCAGGTGACGGTGGCGGGCCAGCGCTATGCGCTGCCCCAGCCCTACCACGTGCTGGCGACCCAGAACCCCATCGAGCAGGAAGGCACCTACCCCCTGCCCGAGGCCCAGCTGGACCGCTTCCTGTTCGAGATCCGCATCGATTACCCGGAGCTGGATGACGAGCGGGCCATTCTGCTTGCCACCACGGGCGCGCCGCAGGCGGAGCCGCCGGTGCTGTTCTCGCCCGAGGAGCTGGCGGAGGCGCAGCAGCTGATCCGCCGCATTCCCGTGCCCGAGCAGGTGGTGGAGAGCATCCTGCGGGTGGTGCGCGCCACCCGTCCCGGCCCCGACCGGCCCGACATCGCCTGGGGCGCGGGCCCCCGCGCCGCGCAGGCGCTGCTGGCGGGCGCCAAGGCGCGGGCCTTCCTGATGGGCCGCGCCGTGCCCCTGCTGGAAGATGTGGAGGCGCTGCTGCATCCGGCGCTCGGCCACCGCATCGCGCTCACCTACGCCGGGCGGGCCCGGGGCCGGACGACGGCGGATGTCATTGACAGCGTCCTGCCGCTGCTGGACGCCTGACCGGCCCTCATGGAAACGGACCAGCCCCGGCATCCCCCTCAACTGGACGCCTTCTGGCCCGAGGCCGAACGGGCGGCGCGCCTGCTCGGCCCGCTGCCCCTGGCGCGCCCCGAGCTGGGTCGCCCCAGCTGGCAGCAGGGACCGCACCCCCGCCGGCGCGCGGGGCAAGGCAGCGAGTTCTGGCAGTACCGCCCGCTGGAGCCGGGCGAAGCGGTGGACCGGGTGGACTGGCGGCGCTCCGGGCGCAGTGATTCCCTGTTCGTCCGCACCCATGAGCGGGAGCTGCCCGCCCGCCTGTCCCTGTGGGCCGACCCTTCCGCCACCATGGACTACGCCAGCGCCGCCCAGTACCCCTACAAGCAGCATCCCAACAGGCAGCACCCCACCAAGCGGCATCGGGCGCTGGTGCTGGCCGCCGCCCTCGCGCTGAGCGCCGAGGAGGCCGGCGAGGCCTGCACCGCGCTCACCGCCGCGCGCCCGGCCCGCGCCCGCGCCATCGCCGAACAGCTCGCCGCCGAAACCGCAGGGGCAATGCACAGCGCCCCCGCCGCGCCGGGGGATACGGTGGTGATTCTCAGCGATTTTCTGGAGCCGGACCGGCTCGATGCCATCGCATCGCTGGCGGCACAGGGGGCGGGCGGCCTTGTCGTACACATCGCCGACCCGGCCGAGATCGACTTTCCCTTCGAGGGGCGGGTCGAGCTTCTGGACGTCGCGCCCGAGGCAGCGCCGCGCCTCATCGACGCGAGCGAGGACACCCGCGCCCGCTACCGTGCGGCGTGGGACGCCCACGTCGCCGCCGTGGCGGACGCCGCCCGCACCGCCGGGTGGCAGTATCTCCTCCACCGCACCGACACGCCGGTGCAGGACGGGCTGGCCACCATCGCCGCCTGCATCGGCGCCGCGCGGCTGGGTGCCACGCGGCTGGACGCTCCACCTGCTGAAGGAGGCCCGCCCCGGCGATGATCTCCTTCGGTCCCCTGACGCTTGCCGCGCCTGCGGTGCTGGCCGGGCTGGCCGCCCTGCCGCTGCTGTGGTGGCTGATCCGCCGCCTGCCGCCGCCGACCAGGCAGGTGGTGTTTCCCGCGGTGCGTCTGCTGGGGCCGGTCGTCGAACAGCCGCCGCCGCAGGCCCGCCCGCCGTGGTGGCTGCTGCTGATCCGGCTGGGCGCGCTGACCCTGCTGCTGCTGGGTCTGGCCGGGCCGCGCTGGGACCCGACGCCGGATGCCCCCAGCCCCCGGCGTCTGCTGCTCGTGCTGGACAACGGCTGGGAGTCCGCCCCCGGCTGGCAGGAGATGCTGTCGGCCGCGCGCAACCGCATCGAGGCGCTGCGCGCGGAGGATGCCCGCGTCGCGCTGGTCACGACCGCCCCGCCGTCCGGCGGCTGGCCGGGCAACGCGGCCCCTGTCCCCGGCTGGGTGACGCCGCGCACGGCGCTGGCGCTGCTGGAGCAGCACGCGCCCCGCCCCTGGCCCGCCGACCGGGAGGGCGCGGCCCGCGCCATCGCCCGCCTTGGCCCCGGCAGCGCGGACGAAGCCTTGTGGATCACCACCGGCTGGGGTGCGCAGGGGGCCGAGCCGCTGGGCAAGGCGCTCAAGGCCGTGGGCCCGGCGCGGCTGCTGCCGGTGCCCGCGCGCATGATCGCCATCCGCCAGTTCGGCGGCACGGCGGGCGGCTGGCGCGTGCAGCTGGTGCGCCCCGAGGGGCTGCCGGCCGAGACCGTGCGGCTGACGGCCATCGACACCGCCGGACGCCCCCGCGCCGAGACCGCCGTGCGCTTTGACGCCAACGAAACCAGCGCCACCGTGCAGCTGGGCGTGGCGGTGGGGGACCTGGCCCGCATCAGCCGCCTGACGGTTGCCGAGAGCCGGTCCGCCGCCACCACCGCGCTGATCGATGCCGCCGCCCTGCATCCACGCGTCGCCATTTTCTCCGGGGAGCGGCGGGGCGAGCCGCGCCCGCTGCAATCGGCCGCCTTCTACGTGCGCCGGGCGCTGGAACCCTACGCCAGCGTGGACACCGTGGCGGCGGAGTCGATGACGAGCACCGAGGCGAACATCCGGGTGTTCCTCGACCTGCCGGTCAACGGCCGCGACCAGGCCGAGGCGATGTTGCGCTGGGTGCGCGAGGGCGGCATCGCCATCACCTTCGCCGGGCCGCGCATCGCCCAGAACGGCACCCGGCTTGCGCCGGGGCCGCTGCTCACCGCCACCCGCGCTGTCGGCACCCGCCTCTCCTGGGAGAAGCCGCAGAAACTGGGAGGCTTCGCCGCCGACGGGCCGCTGGCGGGCCTTCCCATCGACCCCGACGTGACCGTCACCCGGCAGGTGCTGGTGGCGGACCCCTCCGCGCCCGGTCTGATGCGCTGGGCCTGGCTGGAAGACGGCACGCCGCTGGTCACCGCCCGCACCGAGGGGGCCGGCGCACTGGTGATGGTGCACGCCAACGCCGACCCGCGCTGGACCAGCCTGCCGCTCTCGGGCCTGTTCGAGCAGATGCTGCGCCGCTTCCTTCCGCTGGTGGGGCGCGCCGCCCGGCCCGCAGGCGCACCCGAGGGCAGCTTCATGCTGGAAGCCGCGCTCGACGGGGACGGCCTTCTGACCGACCCGGCCCAGCCCCGGCAGATCAGCCCGGAGGCGTGGGAGAGCGCCGCCGCCAGCCCGGCCACCCCGCCGGGGCTCTACCGCGCCGGGAGCGTCACCCGCGCGCTCAACCTGATGCAGGGCAACGGGCCCATTTCGCCCCGCTTCCGCTTCGAGCCGCTCACCAAGGCCGCCGGGCTGCCGGTCGTCAGCGGCGAGGGCCTGCGCACCCCGGTCGAGCTGGCGCCGCCGCTGCTGATCCTCGGCCTCCTGCTGGCGATCCTCGACGGCGTCCTCAGCCTCGGCCGGCCCGGCGCCTTCCGCTGGCCGCTGCGGCGCGCGGGTGCCAGCGCCGCCGTCGCCGTGCTCGCGCTGCTGGCGGGGCTCGTGGCCGCGCCCCGGCCCGGCCACGCCCAGCTTTTCCCCGGCCTCGTGCCGCGCGAGCCGCCCGCCAGCCAGGCCCCCGCAACCACCGTGGAGCCGGTGCTGCTGGGCTATGTAACGACCGGCAACCCCGCCGCCGACAGCCGCGCCCGCGACGGGCTCGACATGCTCACCCGGATTCTGCGCACCCGCACCGCCGTGCGCGCGGGCAGCCCGCAGGCGGTCAATCTGGAGCGGGACGAGCTGGGCACGCTCGCCCTCCTCTACTGGCCGCTGACCAGCCCCCGCCCCCTCTCGCCGGAAGCGGCGGCGCGCCTCAGCGCCTATCTCGCCAGCGGTGGCCTGCTGGTGGTGGATCTGGGCCCCGCCCCGCTGCCGCCCGAGGTGGTGCGCGAGGTGCTCCAGCCGCTCGGCCTGCCGCGCCTCGCCCCGCTCAACAGCGACCACGTGCTCGCCCGCAGCTTCTACCTCCTCGACCGCTATCCCGGCCGGGTGCAGGGGCAGACCGTCTGGGTGGAGGCGGGCACGGAAGGGGGCAGCGACGGCGCGGTGGCCGGAGTCGTCATGGGCAGCGCCGACTGGGCCGGGGCCTGGGCCAGCCATGAAAACATCAACGCCCGCCAGCGGGAATGGGCGCTGCGCTTTGGCGTCAATCTGGTGATGTATGCCCTCACCGGCACCTACAAGGCGGATCAGGTGCATGTGAAGGCCATTCTCGACCGCCTGCCGGAGCGCAACCGATGACCGCGCTGGCGATCGATCCGCTGGTCCCCGTCTGGGCGCTGTGGCTGCTGGTCCTGCTGCTGGCCGCGCCCGGCCTCGCTGCCCTGTGGCGGCGGCACTGGCTGGCGGGTGCGGCGCGGCTGGCGGCGGCGGTGGTGGCCTTCGCCATTCTCGCCCGCCCCGTCACCCGCATCGAGGAGCGCCGCGCCGAGCTCGACATCGCCGTCGCGGTGGTCGATACTTCCGGCAGCATGGCCATCGGCAATCGCCGGGCGGAGGTGGAGGCCGCGCTCAAGGCGCTGCGCACCGCCAGCGGCCCGGACCTGCACTGGCGCGTGGTGGAGACCGAAGGCCGGCCCGGCGCCACCGGCGGCACGGCGCTGATGGACGAGATCGGCCGCGCCATCGGCCAGACCCCCGCCGACCGGCTGGCCGGGGCAGTGATCCTCAGCGACGGCATCGTGACGAGGGAGCATCCGCCCGTCCTGCCCGAGGGCAAGCCGGTGCATGTGCTGCTGGCCGGGGACCGCGCCATGGTCGACCGGCGCATGGTGGTGCAGGCCGCCCCGCCCTACGCCGTCGTCGGCCAGACGGCGCAGGTGACCATGCGGGTGGACGGCGGCGTGGCGGGCCTGCCGGTCAACTGGAGCATCGACGGTCAGCCCCAGCCGCCGGTGACGATCGACGCGCAGGGTCTTGCCCGCCTGCCGGTGAAGGTGGCGCGGCGCGGCCCGGCCGTCGTTACCGCCAGCGTCCCCCCGGCTCCCGGCGAGCTGGTGACCTCCAACAACGCGGCGCTGGTGCGCCTCAACGGCGTGCGCGACCGGCTGGCGGTGCTGCTGGTCTCCGGCGCGCCGAGCCTCTCGACCCGCTCCTGGCGTGATATCCTGACGCTGGACGCGGCGCTGGACACCGTGCACTTCACCATCCTGCGCCTGCCCTCCTCCTTCGATCCCACCCCGACGGAGGAGCTGTCGCTCATCCCCTTCCCGGTCGAGCAGCTGTTCGAGGAACGGCTGCCCCGGTTCGACCTCATCGTGCTTGACCGCTTCGACCAGCTCGACCTGCTGTCCGCCGCCTACTTCGACGCCATCAGCGACTATGTGCGCAACGGCGGCGCGCTGCTGGTGGTGGCGGGGCCGGAGCACCAGCAACCCTTCGGCCTCAGCGGCACGTCCGTGGGCCGGATGCTGCCCGCCAAACCCACCGGCGACTGGGAGACCACGCCCTACCGCGCCGTCGTCACCGACAGCGGCAGACGCCACCCCATCACCGCGACGCTGGAGGAGGAATGGGGTCCCTGCCGGCCGTGGGGCCGCTGGCGCACCCACCTGCCCGCCACGGCCGTCAGCGGCCGCACCCTGCTCTCCGGTCCCGGCGGCTCGCCGCTGCTGGTGGTGGACCGGCAGGGGCGCGGGCGCATCGGGCAGTTGATGACGCTGGACGTGTGGCGCTGGGGCCGGGGAGTCGATGGCGGCGGCCCGCGCGACACCCTGCTCACCCGCCTTGTCCACTGGCTGATGCGCGAGCCGGATCTGGAGGAGGAGCAACTCTCCGCCCGTCCCTTGGGCGATGACCGGATCGCGGTGAGCGTGCGCACCATGACCGAGCCGGAGCCGGTGGTCATCACCCCGCCCCAGGGCCAGCCGCAGCGCTTCACCCTGCAAGCGGACACACGCGGCGAGGCCCGGCTCGCCGTGCCCGCCCCCGTCCCCGGGCTCTATCGCATCGAAAGCGGCAACCGGCGCACCTTCGCCCTCGTCGGCGCGGGGCCGGAGCGGCAGGAGGTGCGCCCCCGGGCCGAGCCGCTGGCGGAGCTGGCCAAACGCACCGGCGGCGGCGTCTTCTGGCTGGCGGACGGCGTGCCCTCTCTGCGCCGCACGGCGGCGGACCGCCCGCAGGCCGGCAACGGCTGGCTGGGCCTCGTGCGCAACGACTCCGGCGCCCTGCTCGGCGTGCACGAAGAGCCGCTGCTGCCACCGCTGCTGCTGTGGAGCCTTCTGGCCGCCGCGCTCGGGCTGGCATGGGTGGCCGAGCGGCGTGCGCCCTCGCGTCTGGTCTGAAATCCGGCCGGGATTATTCCGCCGCGGCGCGCAGCGGCTTGCGCACCTCGGCCTCGACAGGCAGCGCCAGTGCCGAGTCGGAGACCCGCGCCATCAGGCGGCGCTGCTCGACCGGGCCGGGCAGGCTCCAGCCGCCGGTCGCCGCATTGGAGAAGCCGAAGCGGCTGTAATATTCCGGGTCGCCCACCAGAATGACGAGGGGGTAGCCGAGTCGTTCGGCCGTCTCCAGCCCGCGCTGGATCAACTGGCCGCCGAGCCCCTGGCCCCGGCATTCCTCGGCCACCGCGATCGGGCCGAGCAGCAGAGCCGTCAGCACCCGGCCGCTGGTCCGGCAGGCAACTTCGATCGGCCAGAATTCGATGGAGCCGCACAGGTGACCGCCGCACTGGCCATCCTCGCGGCGGGCGACGAAGCACAGCTCCGCCACCGGCACCGAGCCCTCGCGCAGCCGGTAGGCGGTGCGGGTGTGGCGATCCGGCCCAAAGGCGGCGTCCAGCAGGGTCTCGATCTCCGGCCGGTCGTCGGCCGTCGTCTGGCGAATGTTCATCGAGGGTTTGATCTTTCTGGCAAGCGGAGAACAGGGCGTGACGCACCGCAGCCGAACAGGGACTGCGGAGAGGGGACGACTTACTGTCGTCGGAGCGCCAGACGCGGGCCAGCCAGATGGATCATCAACGTTTATCCCAAAGGGGCATCAATTTTCGCGGCGCTTATCACGAACCCAACCGGCGCGCCAGAGCATTTTCAGCAGCGGCTGTCTGGCGAAAATCCGCCCCCCGAAAAATCACACCCAATAACTGCATATACATGCTTTTATCCGGCACGCGATCAGGCTAAGCTCACGGCCATCGGAGAAGGAGATGCACACCGATGATACTCTATGACTTTGAAAAAGCGCCCAACGCGCGGCGCGTGCGCTGGTTTCTGGCGGAGAAGGGCATCACGGTCGAAACCCGTCAGGTCGACCTGCTGGGCGGCGAGAACATCGGGCCCGAATATCTGGCCATGAATCCGCGCGGGCTGATTCCCACCCTCAAGCTGGACGACGGCACGGTCATCGACGAATCAGTCTCCATTTGCCGCTACTTCGAGGAGCTGCACCCCGAGCCCAACCTGCTGGGGCGCGACGCCAAGGAAAAGGCCGTCATCGACTGCTGGCAGCGGCGGGCGGAACTGGACGGCCTCTATTCCGCGGCGCTGGCGTTCCGCAACAGCACGCCGGTGTTCGCCAACCGGGCGGTGCCGGGCTGCGCCGAGCCCACCGAACAGCTGCCGGTGCTGGTGGAGCGCGGCGTCATGCTCACCCGCCGCTTCTTCAACCTGCTCGACACGCGCCTGGGCGAGACCGAGTACGTGGCGGGCGACCGCTTCACCATCGCGGACATCACCGCCTTCGTGGCGTTGAACTTTGCCCGCTGGATCAAGCTGAGCCCGGACGAGAAGCACACCAACATCGCCCGCTGGTTCGAGGCTGTCTCTGCGCGCCCGGCCTCGCGGGCGTAAGCGCTGGAAGATCGAAGCACGCGAGGGGAGCGCTCCGCCAGCGGCCGCGCCCCCTCCGCGAGTCCGATTTTCTGATTTATTCTGATTTTTATGCGCGGCTTTCCGCGCAGTCGGGTTCTTCTGCGCATTCCCCCGGGCCTTCACGGACCACGCCGGGCAGAAGGCAGGTCGCCTTCAAAATGCATAGGCCCCGCAGGACAGGACACCCACGGGGCCTTATAGAAAGGAGGTTCAATGTTCAGCATTGGACCGGGCCAGCATAGTCCATACCCAACCCGGCGCAACCTCCTCATGGTCGAATATTCCGCTGCCGATACCGCGCCGCACACTGCCCGGCCTCCCTTGGCCCAACAAACCTGGGCCCCAACAAAACTTGGCCCAGCAAAAGAACTTGGCCCAGCAAAAGAACTTGGCCCAGCAAAAGAACTTGGCCCAACAAAAAAGGGCGGCGCCAGGGCCGCCCTTTTTTTGTGTCTGGTCGGTTGCCCGCTCAGGCGAGGTTGCTCTCCAGCCACTCCTTGAGAGCAGTCTTGGGCGCCGCACCCACCTTGGTGGCGTAGGGCTTGCCGTCGCGGAACAGGATCAGGGTCGGGATGCCACGGATGCCGAAGCGGGTCGGCACTTCCGGGTTGGCGTCCGTATCGATCTTGGCGACGGTGACCTTTCCGGCCATTTCGTCTGCCAGTTCCTCGAGAATCGGCGCGACCTGCCGGCACGGGCCGCACCAGGTCGCCCAGAAGTCCACCAGCACGGGCTTCGAGGACTTCAGAACATCATTTTCGAACGAATCGTCGGTAACTTGGATCGACGGCATGGAAACTCTCCTGGGCAATCCCGGTACGATAACCAGTTCCTATCGGTGACTCAGCCGCAACGTAGGAAGCGGCCGGGAGCCGGTCAAGCGACGCGCTGTATGGAAGCTGCGTTCTTAGTCACGAACCGATGGCCGCGAACGCCTGTTCCATCAGAGGGCCGGGAAGCGGCATGAGCGTGGGGCCCGCCGTCCACAGCAACGCCGCCTCGATGGTCTTGTCCGGGAACATGCGGGCGAGCGCCGCCCGGTAGGCGCCCATCTGCTGGAGATAGGCAAGCGGCGTCTGCTCCGGGCTGGCGGGCACCTGCGCGCCGGTCTTGATATCGACCACCAGCACCGTGTCGTCCGTCACGATCAGCCGGTCCACCTGACCGGAGAGCACCTGCCCGTTGATGACCGCCGAGAGCGGAATTTCCGCCAGCGCCTCCGGGCCGAACAGGGTGCCGATCTCCGGGTCATGCAGGGTGCGCAGCACGGTGCCGATGATTTCCTCCCGCGCTTCCCATGCCAGATCGGCCGCGCAGCGCTCGAGCCAGCGGCGGGCCACGTCTTCGCGCGCGTCCTCGGGCGTTGCCGGCAGACGCTCCAGCAGCCGGTGGATGAGCGTGCCGCGCCGGGCGGCGGGCGTGCTTGCCTCCAGCGGCGAGCCGGCGGGCGGCTCCGGCACCGTCGCCACCTGGCTGGGGGCGAGCGGACGCGGCGGGCGCGGCTCGGCCCCGGCGGGCGCGCGGGCCCAGCGGGGCAGGTCCAGCACGGGCTCCACGTCGCCCTCGCCCGGCCGGTCGAGGAAGGTAACCGGCCCTTCGACGCGGAAGCAGCGCACCTCGCCCCAGAGCGGATCGGAGAGGGTCTCTGCCCCCAGTTCGTCGAGCGCGGTCGCCACGGTTTCATACCAGGGCGTCAGGGTGCGGGCGATCTGGCGGCGCGGCTTCCACCCGGCCACATAGAGCCGGTCCTCCGCGCGGGTGAGCGCCACGTAAAGGAGGCGGGCATGTTCCTGCGCCTGCTTTTCGCGAATGACCGCGATGGACTGGCTGACCGGCCCCACCGCGTAGGCCTTGCCGCCGTACCAGACAGGCACCGTCCCCTCCTGCGCCGGAACGGGCACCATGGCATTCCTGTCATCCGGCAGCGCGTAGGCATCGGCGAGAATGACGATGGGCGCTTGCAGGCCCTTCGCGCCGTGCACGGTCATCACCCGCACCTCGTCGCGGGCGGCCTCGGGGTCGCGCTTCACCTCGATGTCGCCGCGCTCCAGCCAGTCGAGGAAGCCCTGAAGCGAGGGCGGGAAGTCCAGCTCGTAGGCGAGCGCCGCCTCCATCAGCATGTCGAGCGGATCGCGCGCCTGCGGGCCGAAGCGGGCGAGCGCCCGCGCCCGGCCGCCCAGATCGCTGAGCACGATTTCCAGAAACTCGTATGGGGGCGCCCAGTCCGCCACGGCCAGCACGTCGTGCAGTAGCTGGCTGGCCTGCGCCGCTTCGGTGTGGCCGGTGTCGGCCCAGCGCTTCAGTTCGGTCCACAGCGAGGCATCGCCCCGGCCGTGGGCGAGGTCGAAGAGTTGATCTTCGTCCCAGCCGATGAAGGGCGACTTGAGCACTTCCGCCAGCGTCAGGTCATCATCGGGCAGCAGGGCGAAGCGGATCAGCGAGAGGATGTCGCGCACCGCCAGCGGCACCGCCAGCATCATGCGGTCAACGCCCGCCACCGGCACGCCGAGGTGGGCCAGCTCCGCCACCAGGGCGCGCACGAACTCGCTGCGCTTGCGCACCAGCACGAGGATATCGCCCGGGCGCACCGGGCGGCGGCGCGCTTCGAGCGGCTCGCCCCGGCGCAGCCAGTCGGCGATCTGGCGGGCGATCTTCTCGGCCAGCAGGCGCTCGGCGGGCGGCTGCCAGCCCATCTCGGCGGCGGCGCCGTTGGCGCTCTCCGCTTCCTCCTCCTCCGCTGCCGTCGACTCGATGGCGGGCCAGAGGGCGACGAGCCCGGTCTGCCCGGCGCGGGAGGCCACATGCGGGTGCGCCTCCCGGATGCCCAGAGCCTGCGGGCCCAGCTGGTTGATGACCGCATCCACCAGCCGCAGCACCGCCTCGACGGAGCGGAACGAGCGGTCCAGCGGCACGCGGCGCAGCTCGGCCCCCACCGCCTCGGCCTCGGCGGCGTAGCGCTTCTCCGCCTCGATGAAGGTGGCGGGGTCCGACCCCTGAAAGCCGAAGATCGCCTGCTTGAGGTCGCCCACGGCGAACACGGTGCGCCCCGGCTCGTGCGTGCCGATGCCGGCGAAGAACTCCTCGGTCAGCGCCCGCACGATGGCCCACTGGTCGGCGTTGGTGTCCTGCGCCTCGTCCACCAGCACGTGGTCGATGGACATGTCCAGCTTGTAACGCACCCACTGGGCCGCGCCCTCGGCGGTGAGCAGTCGGGCGGCGCGGGCGATGAGGTCGTCGAAGCCGAGCGCGCCGACGCGGGCCTTGTAGGCCTCCATCGCCGCCGCCAGCGTGAAGCCGAAGCGCAGGTAGCAGGCGGCGGTCTCGACGGCGCGGAAACGGGCCACCGTATCCTGCAACTCCGCCACCCGGTTCAGCGCCTGCTCCGCCACGGTGACGATGTCGGGATCGAAGGTGATGGCGCCCTTGCTGGCCAGCTTGGCGAAAGCCTTGCCGGACGATTCGCTGAAGAACAGGCCGCGCAGCTCCTCGAAGGTGTCGGCGCGGTCGTGGGCCTCGCGCGCCAGCCACAGGCGCAGCCTGGCCGCCTTGTCCTGATCGCCCGATGCGCCGTGCGTCCACGCCTCGGCGAGACGCGGCAGCTCCAGCCAGCAGAGGCGCTCGTCCGTCAGCTGCTCCGCCAGCCAATCGGCGACGGAGCCCTCGCGCGGCAGGTTGAACAGCGCCCGCAGACGCGGCTCGATGCCCTGCGTGCCGCCCGTGCCCGCGAAGGCGAGGATGTTCGGCCCCTGCCGGATCAGCTCGTTGATGATGGACCGGAATTTCTGATCGCCCGCCGCCACGGAGATGCAGGCCACATCCTCCAGCAGGCGGCGGTCTCCGTGGCGCGCGGCGCGGGAGAGTTCCGCCTCCACCACGGTGCGGATGGCCACCGCCGCCGTGCGATCATCGAGGGTGGAGAAGCCCGGCGCGATCCCCGCCTCCAGCGGAAAGCTGGCGAGCAGGGACTGGGCGAAGGCGTGGAGTGTCTGGATCTTGAGCCCGCCCTCGGCGTCGAGGCAGCGGGCGAACAGGGTGCGGGCGCGGGCCAGCCGCTCCGGGCTGGGGATTTCCCCCAACCCCTCGAACTCGGCGCGCAGCTGGTCATCGCTCGCCCGGGCCCAGGCGCCCAGCACCTTGAACACGCGGGTCGCCATTTCGGCGGCCGCCGCCTTGGTGAAGGTGATGCAGAGGATGGACTCCGGCCGGACATCCTGAAGCAGCAGGCGCAGCACGCGGGCGGTCAGCACCTGCGTCTTGCCGGAGCCGGCCGAGGCCGACACCCACACCGGCGCGTGGGGATCCGCGGCCGACGCCTGCTCGGGCGTGAGACGGAAACTGGCGCGCGTTGTGGTCATGGCTTTTTCCGCAGGCGGGACTCAGTCCCTCCTGCCCCTCCCGTTCGTTGTTCGGGCCGCGCCGGGCAAAGACGGCGGAGTCGTCCGGCAGCGCCTGCAAGCGTGCTTCTGCGTGGAGGACGGGCGCGGCCCTTTGAAACACGATCCCGTTGGCTCGGCCCTTTCCCGCCGCACGACCGGTAAAGGGAAAGGGAGGTGCGGCCGCGTCCAAGACCCTCCTGCACGCAAGAAAATCCCCGGCAAACAGCCTCAGCCATGGTCGCCCCCGTTCTCGCGGCCGAGCCATTCGTCGACCCGGGCGAGCACGTCATAGTCCTGCCCGCGTGCGTATTCCGGGTGCAGCTTGGCGACGAACGGCGCGGTGCCGTCGAGGTAGTCCTTCACCGCCTCCTTGAGGCGCACGACCGACATCGCCACCCAGTCCTCCACCGAGATCCAGGGCTTGGCGCGATAGAGCAACGCGTCCGTATCCTTGCCCTCGGTGGCGCCGCCGCTCAACTTCCAGTAGCGCAGTTCCGCCGCCCTGGCCGCACCCAGTTCCTTGAAGCCGCCCTGCTCGGCGATGAGCGCCAGCAGCGGCAGCTGGGGCGCGTAGCCCGCCTCGCGCTGGGCATGGGACGGCGGGTTGCCGGTCTTGTAGTCGATGATGGCGAGCTGCCCCTCGTGGTTGCGCTCGATGCGGTCCGCCTTGCCCGTGAGCGTGACGCCCGCCACCTCGATGTGGCCGCTGATTTCGATGCCCGCCTGCGTCCAGTTGTTCGCCATGCGCTCGTGTACCCGCTCCGTCACCCAGCGGGCGATGCGCTCCAGACGCGGCCGCCACAGGTTGGCGATAAGGGGCTGGCGGAAGAGATCGCCGTGCACCGCCTCGATTTCCGCCAGCAGACGCTCGGCGGAGAACACCTTCTTGTTCGCCCATTCCTCCAGCGCCTTGTGCAGCAGCGTGCCCCGCTCGGCGGCGTCCGGGTCCGCCTCCAGCGGGTCGAGCGGGCGCAGGCCCAGAATCTTGCGGGCATAGAACACGTAAGGGTCGGTGAGCAGCGTCTCCACTTCCGTCACCGAGAGCTTGCGCGGCCGGGCGGAGACGGGCGGGGCCGGGCGCGGCCGCGCGGCGGGCGTCACGGCGCGGGGATGGTCGAGCCCGCGGGCGTAGGCCAGCAACTCCCGGTCGTGCGGCAGGCCGCCGACGGTTGCCTCCAGCCGCAGCCAGAATCGGGAGGGCACGGTCGGGGCCGAGCCGTCCTTGCGGGCGCGCGTCAGGATCACGTGGGGGCTGCCGAACAACTGGGCGAAGTCGTGCGCGCTCTGGCCGACGCGCCGCTCCGCCGTCCACAGGCCGAGCTGGCGGCGGATGGCGGGGCTGAGCCACGGGTCCGGCGCGGGCAGGCCCGGCCACACGCCCTCATTGAGACCGGCAAGGATCATCAGGTCCATGCGCTGGAGCCGCGCCTCCATCAGGCCCCAGATGGCAAGGCGCGGATGGGTGCGGTAGCGCGGGCGCACCACCACGTCGTCGAGCCAGGCGGTGAACAGGGCGGGGTAATCCTCCGGCGCGAAGCGGCCGAGGCGGTCGCCGCAGCGCTTGAGGTCGCCGAGGCGGGCGGACAGCTCCCGGCCCGCATCGCCCAGCCACAGGTCGCCATTGCCCACCAGCCGCTGCGCCGCCTCGATGTGGGCGTCGAGCATGGCCTCGCCGTCCACCTCCTCGGCGTGCATCAGGTCGCTGAACGGCTGGAGGATTTCGGCAATGCCCTTCCACCAGCGGGCGAGATTGCGGCCGATCCGGGCCAGATCCTTGCTCCGGCCCTGCAGGCTGTCGATGGCGCGGGAAATGCCGTCCAGCCCCGGCGCGGCGCGCAGGCGGCGCAGCACGTGGCGGTCCAGCTCGCGCACGGAGTCGCGGTGGGCGGCGCGGTTGCCCTGGGAGCAGGCGAGCGGGTGCTTGAGCAGCGCCAGCAGCGAAACGGCGGAGAACTCCCGCAGGCAGGCGGTGGCCAGGAGGCGCATGAACACGGCGGGCGGCGTGTTGACGAGCGGGCGGCCAGCGGAGTCGTCCACGTCCACGCCATAGCGGCGCATGAGGGCGGCGACGCGGCGGGCCAGGTTGCGATCCGGCGTCACCAGTGCGGCAGTCTTGCCCGGCTCCTCCAGCACCTGGCGGAGCGCCAGCGCAATCGCCTGCGCTTCCTCGGCCGGATTGGCGGCCTCGATCACTTTCACGCCCTCCAGCGCCTTGTCCGCCGGGGGAAGCTGGCGCCAGCGGGTGGTGACGCTCGCGGGCAGCATGGCGATGCGGACGGCCTCCACCCGGTGCGGCTCGGCCTTGCCGTCCCACGGCCAGGGCTCCACTTCCTCGCGGGCGACGCCGAGGGTGTCCAGCAGCTGTTTCAGATCCCACTGGGGATGGCGCGGATCGACCGCCTCCCAGGCCTCGTCGTCGAGGTCGAGGTCGAGGCCCGGCAGCACCACCATGCCGTTTGGCAGGCGGGCGATGACGCGCAGCAGGTCGGCGGCGGCGGGAACGGCACCGATGGAGCCGACGCCGATCACCAGATGCCCGGGCGGGCGGTCCATCCAGCGGCGGGTGAGCGCCTCCAGCAGACGGTTGCGCCGGTCGGTCGCGTCGATCAGCCCGCGCTCGGCCAGATGCTTCGGCCAGGCGTCGAGCACGATGGAGAGGAACCCCAGCGTCATCTGCCAGTGCTCGGCAAGCGTGTCCGGCACGGTGTCGCGGAGCTTTGCCGGGTCCACCCGCTCGATGATGAGCTGGTCGAGCGTGCGGGTGAGCGCCGCCGCCAGCCGGTACACCTCGGCGGCGGGCGTGTCGCCCCGCCCCTGCGTGACCAGCCACGCCCGGACCAGCCGCGACAGCTCCACCTGCCGCTCCACCGTGCCGATGGAGGGGGGAATGTCGGTCTCCGCCGCGAAGTCGTCGAGGAAGCTGCCGAGCGCCTCGTCCTCGTCGATATCGCCGAAGGGGGTGAGGCGGGGCAGCAGCGTCGCCCGCGCCTCGCTCTGGCGGATCAGCGCCTCACCCATGGCGCGGGTGGAGCGGCGGTTGGGCAGGAAGATCTGGGCGCGGGCCAGCTGGAGCGGGTCGCGCCCGGTCAGGGCATAGACGCCGCGCGCGACCGAATCGACGAACGCCTCGTGCGGAGCGAGCGTGTAGACCCGTGGCCGTCCGCCCTGTTGTTCCGCCATGCCCCTACCCCTGCGTCAGCCGCCGCGCGGCCTCGTCCACCGCCTCCGGCGTGCCCACATGATGCCACAGCCCGTCGTGCACCAGCCCGTAAAGCCGCTCCGCCGCCAACGCCCGGTTGTAGAGCAGGTTCAGGGAGAACGGCCCCTGCGGCACATCGGCGAACAGGCGGCGGGAGAGCAGCTGCACGCCGGAGAACACGTAGTTGGCCGTCAGGTCATGGCCGCGCCGGTGAAGGCGGCCGGACGGCTCGCGGTGGAAATCCCCCGCGCCGTCGTAGCCCTTCGCCTCCTCCCGGTCGATGAGCAGCAGCAGCGCGTCCATGCGCGCCGGATCCCACGCGGCGGCAAGGCGGGCGATGGTGTTCTCGCGCCCGTCCCGCCACAGGTTGTCGGCGTTGGCAACGAGCAGCGGGTCCGCCTCCCCCAGAAGCGGCAGGGCCCTGGCGACGCCGCCGCCGGTCTCCAGCAGTTCGTCCCGCTCGTCCGAGATCACATACCGCGCCGCGCCGCCTTCGGCCGCGCGTGCGGCGAGGCGGGCCTCGATCTGGTCGGCCAGGTAGTGGACGTTGACAACGATGGTCCCGACGCCCGCCGCCTCGAAATTGTCGAGCGCCCGGTCCAGCAGGGTGCGCCCCGCCACCTCGATGAGCGGCTTGGGGCGCGCGTCGGTGAGCGGGCGCATGCGGGTGCCAAGCCCCGCCGCCAGCACCATGCCGGTTGCCGGAACAGCCGCCATCACGCCGCGTCCCGCCAGCGGGCCGCGCGCCAGCCCTCCGGCATGTGGGCATCGAACCAGGCCTTCACCGGCGCGAGGGCCGGGTGTTCCAGATTGCGGGAGAGCAGCGCCCACACCCGCGGCTGGTGCCGCAGGTAGCCGGGCTTGCCGTCCCGCTGCCACAGGCGCACGAACACGCCGAGAATCCGGCTGGCGCGCTGCGCACCCAGCACCGCGTAGGCGGTGCGGAAGGCGCTCGCCTCCACCTCCGGCCGGGCGGCGAGATAGCGCTCGATCAGCACCGGCTCCAGCCCGGCGCGCACGTCCCGGCGCGGGTCCTGAATGAGGGAGACCACGTCATAGGCGGCGGGCGCGTGGAGCGAGTCCTGGAAGTCGAGCACGCCGACGCGGCGCAGCCCGTCCCGCTCCGGCAGCCACAGGAGATTCGGCGAGTGGTAGTCGAACTGCACCAGCACCGGCGTGTCGTGCCAGGCGAGCGGCCAGACCGACGCCCACGCCGCGCGCCATTCGGCGGCGATGCTCTCCGGCACCGGGCCGCCGGCGACAGCGGGCCAGTACCACTCCAGCACCAGATCCACCTCCCGCTGCATCCGCGCGTCCGAGTAGCGCGGCAGGGTGTGGACGGCGTCGCCCGCAGGCAGGCTGTCCGGCGCCGGTTCGCGGTGCACCCGCGCCAGCACATCGGTGGCGGCGGCGTACAGCTCCGCCTCGTCATGGCCCGCGTTGAGGGCGGCAACGAAGCTGAGGTCGCCCAGGTCTTCCAGCAGCACGAGGCCGTGGGCGGCGTCCACGCCCCGGATGGCGGGCACGGACAGGCCCAGCCCCGCCAGATACCGGCCGACCGCCACGAACGGCTCCACCAGTTCCAGCCCCGGCGGGGCGATCATCAGCACCGCCGACTCCGCCCCCCGGTGCAGGCGCATGTAGCGGCGGTGGGAGGCATCGCCCGCCAGCGGCAGGGCGTCTGCCCCGTCCCAGCCGTGGGCAGCAAGAAAGGCGGTGATTTCGCGCGGCAACGTCATCGGGCTCTACTCGGCGGAGAGGAAGGGTTGGAACAGGCGCTTGGCCCGCTCTTCCCAAGCGGGCGGAACATCCACTGTCAAGGTGCGCCCCGCGCCGCCCGTCGCAGGGGCGAGCGCCAGCCACAGGCGATCGGCGGGCAGGAAGCCGCCCATGCGCTCGGGCCATTCGATGAGGGAGAGGGCGGTCTCGAACGCCTCCTCCAGCCCCAGCTCCACCGTTTCCTCCGGTTCCTCAAGGCGATAGAGGTCCACGTGCCAGACCGGCAGGCGCAACGGCGGCGCGTCGTAGGTCACGACGATGGTGAAGGTGGGGCTGGGCGCTTCCTCGGCGAGGCCGAGGTGCGTCAGAATCGCCCGCGCCAGCGTGGTCTTGCCCGCGCCCAGATCCCCCGACAGCGCGAGGATGTCGCCCACCCGCGCCTCCCGGGCAATGGCCTGGCCGAGGGCGGCGACGGAGTCGAGGTCGGGCAGCGCGATGCGATAGGTGGTGGTCTGGCTCATACGGGGTGTCACATTCGGTCAGCGGGGCGACATGCGGCGGCCATAGTCGTCGCCGCCGCCGCCCGGTGCAAGGTCCATTCCGGCCCCGGACTCCGGCAAGGCTCATGCGGCGCGGGGCTCATTCGTTGACGGGCGGCAGCTCGCCGGGTGCCTTGCGGGCGAGGTGGGCGACAACCCGGGTGCCTTCCTGATCGGTGAACAGCTCGACCGTGCCGCCATGCATGGCGACGAACCGGCGCACCAGCGACAGGCCCAGCCCCACACCCGCGCCGCCGTCGCCATCGGTGCCGCGGCGGAACTGGTCGAAGTCGGAGATGCCGACAACGGCGCTGGCGGTGCCGGTGTCCGCCACTTCCAGCGTGATGCCGTTCTCGTCGCCCCAGGCTGAGACTCGCACCGAGCCGCCCGGCGGGGTGAAGCGGATGGCATTGGAGAGCAGATTGTAGAGCACCTGCTTGAGGCGGCGCTCGTCGCCCTCGATCACCCCGGTGGAGGGCTCCACGCGCTGAGTGAGGTGCAGGGTGCGGGCCCGGGCCTGTTCCTCCACCATCTGCACCACCGAGGCGACCATCGGCTCCACCTGCACCGGGCCGATGTCCAGCACCAGCGCCCCCGCCTCCGACACCGCCAGGTCGAGCATGTCGTTGATGAGCACCATCAGGCGGTTGGACGAGGTGAGGATGGAGCGCACGTAATCCCGCTGCCGGTCGCTGAGCGTGCCGAAATAGCCCTGATCCAACATCTCGCCGAAGCCGATGATGGAGGTGAGCGGCGTGCGCAGTTCGTAGGAGACGTTGGCGACGAACTGGGACTTGAGCCGGTCCGCCGCCTCCAGCGCCTCGTTGCGCTCGCGCAGCGCCTTTTCCATGTTGGTGGAGGCGGTGACGTCGATGAAGGTGACGAGCGCGTTGCCATCCGGCAGCGGCACGGCGGCGTAGTCGATGACCCGGTGCTTGACGAGGCGGAAGCGGCCGCTGGAGGGCTGGCGGCCCTCGGTGGCCTGCAGCACGGCCTCGCGCAGCAGCTGGCCCTCCCCCGACTGCTCCAGCTGGCCGGCCACATGGGCGGCGAGCCGGTCCACGTGCGGCTGCTCGGCGAGCAGGTCGTCCGGGCACTGCCACAGGGCGCTGAAGCGGGTGTTGTGCAGCTCCAGCCGGCCGGAGGGACCGAACACCGCCACCGCTTCGTAGAGGTTGTTGAGGGTGGCCGCCTGCACCTTGATGAGCGTGTCGCGGGTGGAGCGCAGGCTCAGTTCTTCCGTGTAGTCCTCGAACGCCAGCAGCAGGCCGCCGATGGGGTGCGGCTGGGCGATGACGCGCAGCACGGTCTCGTCCGGCAGCACCCAGGTTTCCTCCAGCGGCTCGAGCGCGGTGGTGAACCAGCCGAGGTGGCGGCGCTTCCATTCGGGGAAGTCGCGCTGCTCGGGCAGGCGGTGCTTCTCGCGCATCCGCTCCAGCACCTCGCCCATGGTGGGGCGCTCCTCCAGCCATTCGGGCTCCAGCGCGAACAGGGTGGCGAAGGCCTTGTTGTGGAAGAACAGGGTGGTGTCGGGCCCGAAGATGACCACGCCCGAGGACAGGCGGTCCAGCGTTTCGTTCTGCGCCTGGGTGTAGCGGGCAAGCTCGGCCCGGGCCTCCTCCCGCTCGGTGATGTCGAGCGCGAAGCCGCCCACGCCCGCCTCGCCCAGCGGCACGTCGTAGATCTGGAGCGTGCGCCGGTGGCCGTAGAGAATGACATTGGCCTGATGCATCTGCGCGGTGTCCAGATCCCGCGCCCGCTCGGCGAACTGGGTCGGCGACATGCCCGGCGCGTTGCCGGTCAGCTCGATGCCCTGCTCGATGACCTCCTGCGCGCTGGAAGCCTCCACCGCATCCACATAGGCCGCGTTCACGTGCACCAGCTTCAGGTCCGCCCCGCGCCGCCACATGGGCAGGGGCGCGGCCCGGATCAGGGCCTGCGTCGCCGCCAGTTCGGCGCGGGTGGCTTCCAGCTCGCCATTGAGCTGGTCCAGCGCCTGCTGGGTCGCGGTGGCGTCGAAGAACCACACCACCACGCCCGTATCCCCCGCCACGTCGATGGGCGCGGCCCGCCCCTCGGCCACCAGCTGCCGGTCGCCCCGGGCGCTGGAGACCAGACGCCGGAACGGCCGGGCGGAGAGGGAAAGGGCGTCGATGTCGCGCACCAGCTGGGCATAGTCGGCCGCGTCGAGGCCGCTGACGCCGCGCCCGCCGTCCAGCTCCTCCAGCCGGGAGACCTGGCGGTCGATCCCGAGCCAGCTGCGCAGCGTATCGGAACAGGTGGCCGCCCCCCGGGCATCCACCACCAGATAGGCGGCGGGCGACGTGGCCAGCAGCCCGTGCAGGCGGCGTCCCCACCGGGTGGAGGCGCGCGCCGTCATGATGGCGTTGCTGCCGCGGATGACCGCCCACACGGCCATGGCCAGCCAGGCCGCCGCCACCGTGGCCGCCAGCGCCACACGCCAGGGTTCGGGAGTCTCGATCACCGCGTCACCGGGAAGCACGGGCCCGCACAGGCGTCAGGGCGCACGCCGGCAGGTGCAGTCAGACCCATGCTTCTTCCCCCCAAGTTCGACAGCACAATCCCAAGCCCAGCCCCCAAGCCAGCCTGATGACCCCAGTGTCAGAGACGCGCGGCGCAACCGGAGCGCCGCCTGGCATTTGTGCCGGAACCGCACGCTGTCAGCAAGAGGGGCCGGAACCGCAGGACGGTCCGGCCCCCACATGTCTGTGCCCGGTCAGGGAACGCAGGCCCCGGCCGCTCCGGCGGGCCGGGACGCAGCGCGCGCCCCGCGCCTCAATACCGGTAGTGCTCCGGCTTGAACGGGCCCTGCTGCGGCACGCCGATGTAGGCCGCCTGCTTCTCGGTGAGTTTGGTCAGCTTCACGCCCAGCTTGTCCAGGTGCAGCGCCGCCACCTTCTCGTCCAGGTGCTTGGGCAGGGTGTAGACCTTGTTCTCGTAGGCCGCGTTGTTGGTCCACAGCTCGATCTGGGCCAGCGTCTGGTTGGTGAAGCTGGCGGACATGACAAAGCTCGGGTGGCCGGTGGCGCAGCCCAGGTTCACGAGGCGGCCTTCGGCCAGCAGGATGATGCGCTTGCCGTCCGGGAACTCGATCTCGTCCACCTGCGGCTTGATGTTGTGCCACTTGTAATTGCGCAGCGCCGCCACCTGGATCTCGCTGTCGAAGTGGCCGATGTTGCAGACGATGGCCCGGTCCTTCATCGCCCGCATGTGGTCGAGCGTGATGACGTCCACGTTGCCGGTGGCGGTGACGAAGATGTCGCCGCGCGGCGCGGCCTCCTCCATGGTGACCACTTCATAGCCTTCCATCGCCGCCTGGAGGGCGCAGATGGGGTCGATCTCGGTGACGAGCACGCGCGCGCCGCCCGAGCGCAGCGAGGCGGCCGAGCCCTTGCCCACGTCGCCATAGCCGGCCACGACCGCGACCTTGCCCGCCAGCATCACGTCCGTCGCGCGGCGGATGCCGTCGACGAGGCTCTCGCGGCAGCCGTAGAGGTTGTCGAACTTGGACTTGGTGACGCTGTCGTTCACGTTGATCGCCGGGAACGGCAGGCGGCCGTCGCGCGCCATCTGGTAGAGGCGGTGCACGCCGGTGGTGGTCTCTTCCGACACGCCCTTGATAGCCTCGCGGCAGCGGGCGAAGAAGCCGGGGCGCTCCGCGTTCACCCGGCGGATCAGGGAGAACAGAACCTCCTCCTCCTCATTGGAGGGATTGGCGATCCGGGAGGGGTCCTTCTCGGCCTCGGCGCCCAGAATCACCAGCACGGTGGCGTCGCCGCCATCGTCCAGAATGAGGTTCGGCGTGCCGCCGTCGCCCCACTCCATGATCTTCAGCACGAATTCCCAGTATTCCTTCAGGCTCTCGCCCTTGAAGGCGAACACCGGAATGCCCGCCTCGGCAATGGCGGCGGCGGCGTGATCCTGGGTCGAGAAGATGTTGCACGAGGCCCAGCGGATGTCCGCGCCCAGCGCCTTCAGCGTCTCGATGAGCACGGCGGTCTGGATGGTCATGTGCAGGCAGCCGGCGATGCGCGCGCCCTTCAGCGGCTGGGACGGACCATATTCCTGGCGCAGCGCCATGAGGCCCGGCATCTCGGTTTCGGCGATGGCGATTTCCTTGCGCCCCCAGCCGGCAAGGCTGATGTCTTTGACCACGTAATCGGTGAAGGCCACGGTTGAACTCCCTCGTGCTGATGAGCGCCGGGCAGCGCGCAGGGCGGATCCCGCCGCGCCCCGCACCTTCCGGGCAACTTTGTTGCCCTTGTGGCAGCACGCCCTCCGCCATGCAAGTGCAAATATAAAGATGTCTTTATGTTCGGGGCCGGATGTTCGGGAGACCGATGTTCAAAAGGCACCGTGCCGCACCCGCCGCAGCGGAGCGCCGCACGCGCGCGATCCGGAGCGGAACCCCGGCAGAATGACCGCGCTGTCCGGCAGATGGGGAGAAAAGACGGCTGTGCGTCGGCAGTTTCGCTCTGGTGGCCGTCCGATTTTTCCCATCATAGTTGGTTCAGACTTCAGGATTCCTCTGGGAAGGCAGCTTCATGACATACGAGACCTATCACAAGCAGAAGGTGGGTCAGCACACCCTCCACCCGGAAACCCAGATGATGGGTTACGGCTACGACCCGCATCTGTCGGAAGGGGCGCTGAAGCCGCCGGTGTTCCTCACCTCCACCTTCGTGTTCCGCAACGCACAGGAGGGGAAGGACTTCTTCGACTACGCCTCCGGCCGCCGCGAGCCGCCCGCGGGCACCTCGCCCGGGCTGGTCTATTCCCGCTTCAACAACCCGAACCTCGAAGTGCTGGAGGACCGGCTGGCCCTGTGGGACGGGGCAGAGACGGCCGCCGTGTTCTCCTCGGGCATGTCCGCCATTTCGACGACCCTGCTGGCCTATCTGCGGCCGGGCGATTCCATCCTCACCAGCCGCCCGCTCTACGGCGGCACCGAGACGCTGGTGGACAAGGTGATGCCCCAGTTCGGGATCAAGGTGTTCAGCTTCGCCGACGGCTGCTCGGCGGAGGCGGTGCGCACGGCGGCGGACGCGGCCCGGGCCAGCGGGCGCGTCGGCCTCATTCTGGTGGAGACGCCCGCCAACCCCACCAACAGCCTGGTTGACCTCCAGCTGATGGCGGCGGTTGCCGACGAGCTGGGGCAGGCCCAAGGCCATCGCCCGGCGGTGGCGGTGGACAACACCTTCCTCGGCCCGGTCTACCAGCAGCCGCTCCGGCTGGGGGCGGATCTGGTGCTCTACAGCCTCACCAAATACGCGGGCGGCCACTCGGACCTGGTGGCGGGCGCGGTCACCGGCCCCAAGGCGTGGGTCGGGCCGGTGAAGGCGCTGCGCGGCGCGCTCGGCACCCAGGCCGACCCCAACACCGCCTGGATGCTCATGCGCTCGCTGGAAACCCTGACGCTGCGCATGGAAAAGGCCAACGCCAACGCGGGCACCATCGCCCACTACCTGAAGGATCACCCCAAGGTGGCGGCGGTGAACTACCTCGGCTTCCTGCCGGAGGGCGACCCGCGCCGCGCGGTCTACGAGCGGCAGTGCAAGGCGCCCGGCTCCACCTTCTCCTTCTATGTGAAGGGGGGCGAGGCGGAGGCCTTCCGCTTCCTCGACGCGCTTCAGGTCATCAAGCTGGCGGTGTCGCTGGGCGGCACGGAGTCGCTGTGCTCCCACCCGGCCTCCACCACCCACTCCGGCATCCCGAAGGAGCAGCGCGACCGCAGCGGCGTCACCGACGCCATGATCCGTCTCTCCGTCGGCATCGAGCACCCGGACGACCTGATCGCCGATCTGGAGCAGGCGCTGGCGGCCGTCTGACACCATCCCGCGCGCGCCCGCCCCGCTCCGGCCCCCATGCCGGCGGCCGGGGCGGGCGGGCCGGGACGGGTGGTCCGGGGCGGGGGCCGGTGCCCCCCGGGACAGGCCACCCCTTCCCTATCAAATGGGACTATGACATAGATCATAACAGCGCCCGCAACCTGAGAGAGGGGAACCACCGATGCTTCTCGGACCCATGCTCGAATCCTTTGCGAACAGGGAAACAACCGCCAAGACGCGCACGCGATTGCTGCTGGCCGCGATGGAGGTGTTCGCCGAGCACGGAGTGGAGGGAGCATCACTCCGCCGGATCAACGAGCTGGCGGACTGCCGCAACTCCAGCGCCGTTCACTATCATTTCGGCGGCCGGGACAAGCTGGCCGGGGCCGTGCTGGAATTCATCGGCAACCAGTGGGACATGGGGCTGAAGGCCGCGCCGGAGTCCGAGTCCACCGACGCGCTGCTCCAGCTGGCCGGCCAGTCCCTGCTCCAGCTGCGCAACACCGATCCCTGGGGCCGTCACGCCATCCGCTTCATGCAGCGCCTGACGATCGAGCGCGACCCCAAGATGCAGCTGCTCTGGCGGATCTACTTCGGCAAGCATCTGGAGCCGCTGGCGGAAGCGCTGAGCCGGGACAACCCGCAGCTGTCGCCGGACATCCTGCGCCTGCGGCTGGTCCTCATCGTCGGCTCGCTGATCCACAGCATCGCCAGCCTCGACGCCTTCCACCGCACGGCCCTTGGCGACGTGCGCCAGACCCGCACGGAAGCGCAGATCGTGGCGGAGATCGTCTCCTACGCCGCCGCCGGGCTGACAGCGCCGCAGGCCGAGGCGGCCTGAGCCCTGCTCAGCCCGCCTTTCAGGCCGCTTTTCAGTCCGCCTTGAAGCCGGCCTTCTCCAGGCCCATGTCGATCAGCTCGTCGGTCACGCGCAGGGTCTGGCCGATCTCGATGTGCGCCATCTCGCGGAACAGCACCCGGGCGCGCTCCAGATTGACCGTCGTTTTCGACGGGAAGATCTTCATCGGCTCGTTCGGGCTGATGCCGAGCGCCGAGGCGATGCGGTGGGCGTACTTGTCCACCAGCCCCCACATGTGGGTGCACTTGGCGGTGTTCGGGCCGCTCTTCAGGCAGTCCGGGCTGAGGATGTAGCGGCTCATCACCTCGCGCGGCGTGCGCAGGTTGTACTTGAACCGGTAGGCGTGCAGCGTGATCGCCACCGCCCGCGCGGCATAGACCGGGTCCTGGAAGACGGCGAGGCGCTGCTCGCCCACCTGATCCTGCCCTTCCCATTTGGTGCCCTTGAGGCACCAGTAGTTGTTGTACTTGTAGCAGGGCTGCCGGGTCACCGCGTCCGGGAGGGCCGCTTCGTCGGCCTCCACATAGCGGCCGTCTTGCCCGCGCATGAGCAGCAGCGAGCCGGGCTGACCGGCCCGCACTGCCGCCGACGCGTCGGCGGAACCCGCAGCGGTTGCTGCATCTTCGGTTGCCTCGGCGGACCGGGGGGTGTCCGTGCCTGCCCGTGCGGACAGGGGCATGGAGGCGAGGATGAAAGCCAGACCGGCCGAAAGGGTAATCGGCCTTAGGGCTGACGGCAGAGGCCGCATGGGTCTCTCCTTCCTGGTTGATCCCTCTCCCGCTGCTGACGCGGCGGGGTACAGACAACAGGCAAGCGCGAAGCCCGCTTCGTTCCGGTCCTGGACGCAGAACAGGGCCCGGTTTGTGACGGAAAAAGCCGTCTGGCGCAACCCACTCACGAAAAAGCCCGGATTTCCGGGCCACACGAAGGGCCTAAACCCATCGGAGGATCATCGGTTCCTGCCGGGACTCCGGGTTTTTGCGCGCCTGTGACCGGCCCTGTAACCGGCCCCTGTGACCGGCCCCTGTGACCGGCCCCTGTGACCGGCATGGCGCAACCGTGCGGCGCCGGGAGTCCGGAACCGGTGGCGGAGCGGGGTAGAGCGGGGCGGGGCGGGGCAGCCAAGTTGCGGCGGCCCCTGTTTTCGGGCCCGATGCTTTTTTCGGCCCTATTCTTCCTGGAACTTGTCCTCGACCAGCGCCACGAGCGCGGCGAGCGCCTCCCCCGCCTGGCGGCCGGAGGCGTTGATGGTGATTTCCTCACCCAGACCGGCGGCCAGCATCATCAGCCCCATGATGGAGGTGCCGGTGACATGGGCGCCGTCCTTGCTGACCTGCACGGTGGCGTCGAACTGGGAGGCAAGCGTGACGAACTTGGCCGAGGCGCGGGCATGAAGGCCGCGCTTGTTGCGGATCGTCACGGTCTTGGATAACGCCAACGTCTCCATCAGGACACACCTGCCAGAATCTTCGAAGCAACCGAGATATATTTACGCCCGGCCTCCTGCGCCGCTTCAACCGCCGCCGTCACGTCGCAGGTGCGCCGCACGGTCGCCAGCTTGATGAGCATGGGCAGGTTGATGCCCGCGATCACCTCCACATTCGGCGTTCCCATGAGGGAAATGGCCAGATTCGACGGCGTACCGCCGAACATGTCGGTCAGGAGGATGACGCCGGAGCCGGACTCCACCGCCTCCACGGCCTCGGCAATGTCCTGCCGGCGGGCCTCCATGTCATCTTCCGGGCCAATGCAGATGGCCTTCACGGCCTCCTGCGGCCCGACGACATGTTCCATCGCCGAGACGAATTCGGCCGCAAGCCGGCCGTGGGTGACCAGCACCAGTCCGATCATACGCTGATACTCTCTGCTTTGTCGGTCAAGGTTTGCTCCGCGCCGGAGGTCTGGGCCCTCAGGTCGCGGTGGACGATGGAGAGGGTATGCCCCTCTCCTCTCAGAACGGCCGCCATGCGCTCCGTCACGAAGACCGAACGGTGCTTGCCGCCGGTGCAGCCGAAGGCGACGGTCAGGTAAGCCTTCCCCTCCTTCCGGTAGAGCGGAATGAGGTAGGAAATCACATCATGCAGCTTGGCGAAGGCCGGGGCGAAGTTGGGGTCCGTCTCGATATAGTGGCCCACGCCCTCGTCCAGCCCGGTGAGCGGGCGCAGATCGTCCACCCAGTGCGGGTTGGAGAGGAAGCGCATGTCGAACACCAGGTCGGCGTCGCGCGGAATGCCCCGGGCGTAGCCGAAGGACATGAGCGTCAGCGTCATGCTGCTGGAGCGGCTCAGGGCGAACCGGCTGGCCAGCGCGTGCTGCAACTGACGCGAGGAATACTGGGTGGTGTCCAGCACCACGTCGGCCCAGCGGCGCAGCGGGGCGAGCAGCTCGCGCTCGCGGGCGATGCCGTCCTGCACCGGGCGGTCCAGCGCCAGCGGATGGCGGCGGCGCGTCTCGGAAAAGCGGCGGCTGAGCTCCTCGCCCGAGCAATCGAGGAACAGCACGCTGACCTCGATGTTCTCCTTGTCGCGCAGATCCTTCAGCGTCTGGACGATCTGTTCCGCATCGAAGGCGCGGGTGCGGCTGTCGATGCCAAGGGCGATGGGCCGGTCCGCGTCCTGCTCCGAGGCGGTGTCCTCGGTCGCCAGCAGCTTGGTGAGCAGGCCAATGGGGAGGTTGTCGACCGCCTCGTAGCCCAGATCCTCGAGCACCTTGAGGGCCGACGATTTTCCGGCGCCCGACATCCCGGTGACCAGCAGCAGCCGGGTATGCGGTTGGCGATCGCCTCCCTGGGCAGGGCTGGCCTGGACAGGGCTCTGGGGCTGTTGAGACATATCCCTCACTTATAGCGGAATGGGCCCGCCGCTCAAAGCCATCTCCACCTTGAGCGGTGAGTCATCACGCAACGCATCCATTACGATCAACGGTACAGCAACGCCCAACATCTCCCATTCTTTGGGCTCTGGCAACCGCTCGTCCTCACCGCCCAGCCTGACCGAGAGGGCAATGGGCGCCTCCAGCCGGTAAGGCAGACGGAAGATGCCCATTCCCCGCACCTCGATGAGGCCGGCGATTCGCGCGGGCGGACGCGCCACAAGGCCGCCCGCGCCCCGGGTGATCAGGGCGTAGTCGTCCGCCACCAGCATGGCGCCCCGGTCGATCAGACGCAGCGCCAGGGTGGATTTGCCCGAGCCGGCGGACCCCATGATGAGAATGCCGCGTCCGTTCAAGGCAACACAGGTGGCATGCTGGAGCACGCCCCCGGCACCGGACTCCGCGCCGCCGGACTCTCCGTCCCCCGGCCCCGGCGCTTCAAGCCGTGGGCCGGTCATGTCACCGCACCCTGGCCGGGAGGCGCCACCGCCGGCAGCTCCACCGTGAAGCGCGCGCCCAGAACGGAGGTGCCCTGGATGCGGTTGGCGGCGGTGATGCGCCCGCCGTGGGCCTCCACCACCTGCTTGGAGATGGCAAGGCCCAGGCCGGAGTGCTGGCCGAAGTCCTCTCCCTCCGGGCGCTCGGAATAGAAGCGCTTGAAGATGTTCTCCTCGGTGCCTTCCGGGATGCCGGGGCCGTCATCGTCCACCATGAGCCGCACCGTCCGTTCGTCCACGGTGAGCATAACGCGCACACTGCCCCCCGAGGGCGAGAAGGAGACCGCATTGTCGATGAGATTGCGCGCCACCTGGCCAAGCCGCGTCTCCAGCCCCATCACCAGCGCCGTGCCCGGGCGCGGCCCGGCGTAGGCGATGGTGACATTGCGCCGGGAGGCGTTCAGCCGCTGCACCTCGATGAGCGTCGCCATCATCTGCCCCACATCGACGGGCTCGAAGCGGGCGCGGGAGAGCTCCGCGTCCATGCGCGAGGCGTCCGAGATGTCGGTGATGAGGCGGTCGAGCCGGGTGACGTCGCCCCGGATGATCTCCAGGAGCTGGGTCTGGAGCGCCGGGTCCTTCACCCGCTCCAGCGTCTCGACGGCGCTGCGCAGCGAACTCAGCGGGTTCTTGATCTCGTGGGACACGTCCGCCGCGAAGGACTCGATGGCGTCCATCCGCAGGTGCAGCGCCTGGGTCATGTCCGAGAGCGCGCGGGCGAGCTGGCCGATCTCGTCGGTGCGCTTCGGCAGGCGCGGCACAATCACATCCCGCGCCCGGCCCTGCCGCACCCGGTCCGCCGCCCGGGCCAGCCGCCGAATCGGCCGCACGATGGTGCGGGCAAGGAAGAACGACATCAGCGCCGTCAGCGCCAGCACCAGGCAGAAGATGTTGAACGAGGCCAGCCGCTCGGCCCGCACCACCTTGGTGATGTCGCGGGTATCGGCGGTCAGCACGACGACGCCCATCACCCGCTGCGCGCGCTGGACCGGCTTGGCAACCCGTACCACCACCGTGCCCGCCTCGCTCACGCTCAACTGGCTTGCCGCGTGCCCCGCCGCGGCGGCGGCGACCTCCGGCAGGCGGATGACGTCATGGGGCGGCAGGTCCACATAGGGCTCCAGCCGGGGCGCGGCGGCCAGCTTCTCCGTCACCCGGTCGAGCCAGAGCGCGACCTTCCGCCGCCAGCCCGGCTTCAGCTCGGTGCGGATGAGCTCCTGGTCCACCAGCGTCTGGCTGTCGATCAACAACTGACCCTCGGGCGTGAGCACCTGGATGCGCGCCTGCGTCGCCTCCGCCAGCCGGTTGACGAGGGCACGCACCCGCTGCGGGTCGAGCCGCGCGCTCTCCGGCGCCGGCACCGCCAGTTCGGAGAGGCTGCCCGCCATCAGCGCGGCCTGGGTCATCATCTCGTCCCGCCGCTGTTCGATCAGCCGGTTGCGGAACTCGTCGAGGTAGAAGATGCCGCCCGCCAGCATGAGCACGGCGAACAGGTTGACCGCGAGAATCCGCACCGTCAGCGGCGAGATGGACCGCCGGCGCGCAGGCGAGAGAAAGGCGAGGGCCGGTTTCATTCGTTGAACCGGTAGCCTACGCCATAGAGGGTCTCGATGCTCTTGAAGTCGCTGTCCACGGCGCGGAACTTCTTGCGCAGGCGCTTGATGTGGCTGTCGATGGTGCGGTCATCCACATACACATCGTCGCTGTAGGCGGCGTCCATCAGCTGGTCGCGGGACTTCACGAAGCCGGGGCGCTGGGCCAGCGCCTGAAGAATCAGGAACTCGGTGACGGTGAGCGAGACCTCCTTGCCGTCCCACGTGACCTCGTGCTTGGCCGGATACATGGCGAGGCGGCCGCGAATCATCGCCTGCTCCTCGGGCTCCGGCACCAGATCGGGATCGTTGCGGTTGGCGGTGCGGCGCAGCACGGCGCGGATGCGCTCGATCAGCAGACGCTGGGAGAAGGGCTTGCCGATGTAGTCGTCCGCGCCCATGGCGAGGCCCAGCGCCTCGTCGATCTCGTCGTCCTTAGAGGTGAGGAAGATCACCGGCAGCCGGGACTTCTCCCGCAGGCGCCGCAGCAGTTCCATGCCGTCCATGCGCGGCATCTTGATGTCGAGCACCGCAAGATCCGGCGGATTGTCCAGCAGCGCCTTCAGCGCCGACGCGCCGTCGGAGTAGACCCGCACGGTAAAGCCTTCCGCCTGCAATGCGATGCTCACCGAGGTGAGAATGTTGCGGTCGTCATCAACCAGGGCAATGGTGGCGTTCACGCGGTCACATCCTTAACGCTCGAGGTCCGAAGTCCCGCACCCCGCCGCCCGAAGGCCCGCGGGGGTTTCCACCTCCTATTTGCCCGCTCGGGCCCGCCGTCGCAAGGCCGCGCCCCCGCCCGGGGGCCGTGCCCTTCCTGCCGCGCACGTCCCGATAAAGGAACGGGAGGGTGCCAGGAGGGTCCGCGACCCTCCTGCAAAACCCTGCCTGCCCCCCTCCAGGCACCCTCAGTGCGTGAGGGCGCGGTCCAGCGTGCGGGCGATGGTGCGGACCTGTTCGTCGCTCAGCTTGTACAGCTGCACAAGCGCGGGCAGCGCGGGGTCGTACCCGGCGATGGTGCCCTGGTTCTGTTCCATCCACGCCACGACCTGTTCGATGAGGCGTTTGTTGGCGGTGCCGTGGCCGGTGCCGTCGCCGAAGGCCGGGATGTAGACGTTGGCGAGGGCGAGGCGCGGCGTGTTGCTGAGGCCGACTTCCGACAGCTTGGCCCGGTATTCCAGTTCGGCCGAGGAGAGGGCGGCCTCGCCGGTGAAGCTCGCCTGATCCAGCACGTGGCGGCCTTCGTGCAGGGTGATGGAGTTGCGGTTCACCTCGTTCCAGAAGGCGCGGCGGAAGGCGGTGTCGAAGTCCGCCTCGTCCGCGAGGGTGCGGGCGAGGCTGTCCAGCGCCGCCAGGCGCAGCCGCTGCCGCACGCCCTTCAGGTACACCACGCCCTCCGTGCGGGCGCGGGCGATTTCCGCCGCTTCGTCGGCTGCGATGCCGGCAAGGTAGCGGTCGCGCACCGGGCCGGGCTTCACCAGCGCGGGCAGCCCGTCGATGGTGGCGACGTAGGGGCCGCGCACCTGCACGATGGTCTGGCCGTCCTCGGCCCAGCCGCCGGGGGCGGAGTCGCCGTCCATCAGCCAGCCGAAGAAGCTGTTGGAGATCATGTTGTCGAGCACGATCAGCCGCACCTCGCCGCGGCGGCCGTCCTGCTCCACCGGCTGGCGCTCGTCGGTGATGATGTGGCCAAGGTGCAGGCTCATCACGCCGTTGGTCTCGCCGATCACGCCCCACAGGTTGTAGGCCCGGGAGAGCACGGCCATGGGGTTGGCGTCATCGCCCGCGCCGATGCCGGTCGCGCGCGCCGCCTCCGCAAGAATGGTCTCCAGGCGCTGCTTGTAGCCCTCCTCGTCGCCCGCGCCGTGGCGGGCGTAGGCGCGGTCGTGGGGGAGGATTTCCGCCTCCAGCCGGTCGAACAGGCTCAGGTAGTCCTCGATCCGCGCCCAGCGCTGGGCAACGGCGGAGCGGTTGGGCAGATCCCGGTCGGTCGCCAGCTGGCTCAGCTCGTCCGCAAAGCCCGCGCGCATCAGCAGCTCGGCGAGCGCCATGGCGTCCTGCGGCGCGGCGTTGCCGCGCGCGCCCTTGAGGAAGGCCGCTTCCACCGCCGCGTCGGCAAGGCCGAGGCCTTGCGGCGCGGCCTGCGGGGCGTCCATCCAGAAGAAGGCGCGCCAGCCCGCCAGCGCTTCCGCGCCGTCGCCTGCGGCAAGGCCGATGGCCAGGCGCAGCCGGGCGGCCGTCACGCTCTGCTTCGGCACCGCCGGCAGGGCGTGCCAGGCAGCCTTTGCCGCCGCGATGGCGGAGGCGCGCTTCGCGAACGGCAGCCTGATCGCCGCGAGGTACAGACCGCGCACCCCCTCCACCGCCACACCGGGTTCGATGTCGGCGCACGCGGCAGCGTAGGGCGCGAGCTTGTCCATGGTGGCGGCGGGGTCATCGCCGGTGTTCAGCACCCGCCCATAGAGCAGCGCGGCAGGGCACGGGTCCGGGTCCGAGAGCAGGCTGGCGGCGAGCCGGTCGGCGGCGTCCGACTGGCGGTTGTCCACCAGCCAGGCGATGCGCGCCAGCTCGCGCTGCGCGGCGGCGCGGTCCGCCGCCGGGGCGTCGGGCGCCTCGGCCACGGCCTGATACAGCCGCTCCGCCGCGTTCACGTCGTAACGGGCGTAGGCGGCCTGCGCCTCGGCAAGGGTTGCGGCAGACACCGGCGCGCTGACTGCGGCCAGTGCGGTGAGACCTAAAAAGGGTGTGAAAAACGTCTTCATGGCCGCGCTCATTGCCATATCGGAACGCAGCTGTATCGAGCCATTCGCTTCAGCAGGCCGCACATCCGGCACATTCCGGCGATGGAAAGAAGCGCATCTGGTTACGCCGCACGCGTCCCCGATCGCGCCCCCGATCGCGCTTATGCCAGCAGGCGCGCGAGGAACGCGTCGATGGCCGCGCGGGAGTCCTCCTCCTCCAGCGACGGCGCGTGGCCGACGCCCGGCACGGTCACGCCCGTCACGTGCGGCCCCCGCGCCAGCATGCGATCGAGCGTTTCGACGCTGAGGATGTCCGAGGTCTCGCCCCGCACCACCGTCACCGGCAGTCCGGCCAGCGCGTCGAAGGCGGGCCACAGGTCAACGCCCGCCGAGCCATTGGGCAGCTTGAATGGCACCGCCAGGTTGGGGTCATAGTCGGGGACGATGCGCCCGTTGGAGTGCAGGTAGCAGGTGCGCTTGGCCATGCGCAGCCAGTCGTCCATGGAGTAGTGGGGGTAGATCGCGGCGTTGAGGTCCCGCAGCGCCCAGGCGGCGTGCATCCAGGTGGGCCAGGGGCCCATCTTGCCCACGTAGCCGCGAATCCGCTCCAGCCCCGCTTCCATGATCTCGGGGCCGATGTCGTTGAGCAGCACGCCCGCCAGATGCTGCTTGAGGGTGCCCGCCATCAGCATGGCGATGATCCCGCCGAGCGAGGTGCCGATGACGGCGATCTTCCCCGGCTTTTCCGCCGCGATCAGCGCTTCCACGTCGCGCAGGTAGGTGAGCGGCGCGTAGGTGAGCGGGTCCTTGGCGTAGGCCGAATCCCCGCGCCCGCGCAGGTCGAGGCACCAGAGGCGCCACCGGCCCGCCAGCCGGTCCGCCACGCCTTCGTAGTCGCGGGCGTTGCGGGTGAGGCCGGGGATGCACAGGAGGATCGGCCTGTCGTCAGGCCCGGCGTAATCGCGGAAATGCAGCCTCAGCCCGTCGTGGGACCAGTAGTAGCGATCCTCGAAAGCGGCCATGTCCTCCCCCAAAGGTCTTGCGGCGGCGGCTTGAGACGGCAGCCGGCAACCGCGCGTCCAGTCCTGCCCCATGGTTTAGCCCCGGCCCGCCGCCCGCCGGAAGTCTTTTTGCATCAGGAGGCAACCGCCCCGCCCGGTGGAACCGGAGAGGCACCGCCCGCGCTCCCTCTCCAAGACCGGCAAAGGGACGGTCGCAAGACGGCGCGCGCGGCGCTATGTAGGGGCGCAACGACCCGCCGGCGGATGAAGGATTTCCATGAACAAGGCCGCGTACCAGCCCGCGCAGGACATACTCGCCCTGGGCGACGCCTTTTATGATGTGGTGGAGGCGGCCCGCTTCCCCCGGCATGTCCTGCGCTTCCGCAACCAGCGCTGGGCGGAGCGGGTGGGGCTGGGCGACCTCACGGACGCGGCGTGGATCGACCACTTCGGCCGGTTCCAGCCGCTGCCGGGGTCGCTGGAGCAGCCGCTGGCGCTGCGCTACCACGGCCACCAGTTCCGCGTGTACAACCCGGAGATCGGCGACGGGCGCGGCTTCCTGTTCGCGCAACTGCGGGATCTCGCGGACAACCGCCTGCTAGACCTCGGCACCAAGGGCTCGGGCCAGACGCCCTACAGCCGCTTCGGCGACGGCAAGCTCACCCTCAAGGGCGGCGTGCGCGAGGTGCTGGCGACCGAACAGCTGGAGGCGCTGGGGGTCGAGACCTCCAAATCCTTCTCGCTGATCGAGACCGGCGAGGCGCTCACCCGCCACGACGAGCCCTCGCCGACGCGATCGTCCGTGCTGGTGCGCCTGTCCCACAGCCACATCCGCTACGGCACCTTCCAGCGGCTCGCCTACTTCGGCCTCGCCGACGAGATGATCGCGCTCACCGATTATGGTCTTGCCCGCTACGTGCCCGGCGCGCCGGGGCCGGAGGCACCGCTGGAGGAGCGGGTCGCGGCGCTGCTCGATCACGCGGTCCGGGGCGCGGCGCGGCTGGCCGCCAGCTACATGGCGGCCGGGTTCGTCCACGGCGTCCTCAACACGGACAACATCAACATCACCGCCGAGAGCTTCGACTACGGCCCCTGGCGCTTCGCGCCCACCTATGACCTCGCCTTCACCGCCGCCTATTTCGACGAATACGGCCTCTATGCCTTCGGACGGCAGGCGGAGGCGCTGCACTGGAACGTCTACCAGCTCGCCAAGGCGCTGCTCACCATCGTGCCGAAGGAGGCCATGGTGCCGGTGCTGGAGACCTTCCCCGAGCATTTCGAGAACGCGCTGGTGGCGGCCATCTTCGCCCGGCTGGGGCTGCAACCGGCCGGGGACGAGCAGGCCAACCTGGCGCTGTTGCAGGCGATGGAGCGATTCCTCATCGACACCGGCATGGGGCTGGAGCGTTTCTACTTCGACTGGTACGGCGGCATTTTGTCCGAGGCGCGGCGGGAGAAATCCCCGGCGGCCAACACCTACGCGGGCGAGAAGGCCGCACCCCTGCGCGCGCTGCTGCCCCGCTTCCAGCCCGACGCGGCGGCGCGGGAAAACCTGAATCACCCGTATTTTGCGGATGATGCACCCTGCACCCTGCTCATCGACGAGGTGGAGGAGATCTGGTCCGCCATCGACGAACGGGATGACTGGGGCCCCTTCAACGACAAGATCGCCCGCATCCGCCGCATGGGCGAAGCCTACGGCCGCACGTCCAGCTAACCAAAAACGCATTGCATGCTGCGGGTGCGAAGCGCTATCCCCGCGCGCGTGTCGTTTTCCCGTTGAAGGACGTTCCGCATGGATATTCGTTACATCCCGGTCGGCAAGAACCCTCCCGAAGAAATCAACGTCGTGATCGAAATCCCGGCAGGCGGCGCGCCTGTTAAGTACGAGATCGACAAGAAGTCGGGCGCGCTGTTCGTCGACCGCTTCGTCAACACCGCCATGGTGTACCCGGCCAACTACGGCTTTGTGCCCCACACCCTGTCGGAAGACGGCGACCCCGTCGACGTGCTGGTGCTGACCGATACCCCTGTGGTTCCGGGTTGCGTCATCCCGGCCCGTCCCATCGGCATCCTTCACATGGAAGACGAGGCCGGCAACGACGAGAAGATCCTCGCCGTGCCCGTCGCCAAGCTGAACCCGGTCTACGCCAACGTGCAGTCGCACGACGAGCTGCCGCCGATCCTGCTGGAGCGCATCGCCCACTTCTTCCAGCACTACAAGGATCTGGAAAAGGGCAAGTGGGTGAAGGTCGTGAAGTGGGAAGGCCCCGAGGCCGCCCGCAAGGCGATCGAGGCGGGCGTCGAGCGCGCCGGCGGCAAGCTCTCCGCCGCGTAAGCCCGCACTGTATATTCAACATTTGAATGCAGGAGGGGCCCCGTGCGCGCAGGCGCGGCGCGGAGGCGCACAAACGGCAGGCGCCCCTCCTGCACCTCCCTTCTTCCAGAGGGCCGCACCCTTCCTCAAGGACGCGGCCCTTTGAAACGAAAGGGGGATCACAGGGGGGGCACAGACCCCCTTATTTTATGTCTTGAAACAACGTTTCGCTGCGCGGTCTGGCGGAATGCCCGGCGGCGGCCCGGCGGCGCGCCAGTCTGCCGATTGACTCCGGCATAGCGGCATCGCACCACCGCCCTATGGCCGAAACTGTCCGCACCGCTGCGCAACGACTGGTCGACTGCCTCATCGCCCAGGGCGCAACCCATGCCTTCTGCGTGCCCGGCGAGAGCTACCTTGCCGTGCTGGACGCGCTCCACGACGTTCAGGACCGCATCCGTCTCATCACCTGCCGTCACGAGGCGGGCGCGGCCAACATGGCCGGCGCCTATGGCACCCTGACGGGGCGGCCCGGCATCTGCTTCGTCACCCGGGGCCCGGGCGCGACCCAGGCCGCCATCGGCGTGCACACCGCCCGGCAGGACTCCATGCCGATGATCCTGTTCATCGGCCAGGTGGCCCGGCGCGACCGGGACCGGGAAGCCTTTCAGGAGGTGGACTACCGGCAGATGTTCACCCCGCTCGCCAAGTGGGTGGCGGAGGTGGACGATCCCGACCGCATGGCCGAGTATGTGGACCGCGCCTATGCGGTCGCCATGAACGGCCGCCCCGGCCCGGTGGTGCTCGCCCTGCCCGAGGACATGCTGACCGAGCCGAGCGCCGGCACCGCCATCGGCCGGGTGGAGCCTGCCGTCGCCGCGCCCGCCCCTGCCTCCATCGAGCGGCTGCGGGTGCTGCTGGCGGAGAGCCGCCGCCCGCTGGTGCTGCTGGGCGGCAGCGGCTGGAGCGAGGAAGGCCTCGCCAGCCTCAAGATTTTCGTGGAGGCGAACCGGCTGCCGGTTGCCACCACCTTCCGGCGCAAGTCCCTGTTCGACAACACGCACCCCAACTACGCGGGGGACCTGGGCATCGGCCCCAACCCGAAGCTCGCCGAGCGGGTGCGGCAGGCGGACCTCCTGCTGGTGTTCGGCTCGCGCCTCTCCGAGATGACCACCAGCGGCTATACCCTCATCGAGCCGCCGGTGCCGCGGCAGCGGCTGATCCACATCCACGCGGACCCGAACGAGCTGGGCAAGGTCTACCAGCCGACCCTCGGCATCGCCGCCAGCCTCAATGAGGCTGCCCATGCGCTGGCGGCCGTGCGTGTTGTCAGCGCCCTCTGGGCGGAGGAGACCATGCGCGCCCACGCGGACTATCTGGAGTGGGTGAAGCCGGTGGCGGTCGAGGAGGGCGTGAACCTCGCCGAGGTGATGGCGCACCTCGACCGGGTTCTGCCGCCCGACGCCATTCTCACCAACGGCGCGGGCAACTTCGCCGCCTGGCTGCACCGGTTCTACCAGCACCGGCGCTACCGCACCCAGCTTGCGCCCACCAGCGGGGCCATGGGCTACGGCGTGCCGGCGGCCGTTGCCGCCCGCATCGTGCACCCGGAGCGCACCGTCGTCTGCATCGCGGGCGACGGCGACTTCCTCATGTCCGGGCAGGAGCTGGCCACCGCCGCCCAGTATGGCGCCAACATCATCGTCATCATCGCCAACAACGGCGTTTACGGCACCATCCGCATGCATCAGGCGCGGGAGTATCCCGGCCGGGTCTCGGGCACGGTCATCGCCAACCCGGATTTCGTCGCGCTGGGGGCCAGCTTCGGCTGCCACGCGACGCGGGTGGAGCGCACCGAGGACTTCCCAGCCGCCTTCGAGGCCGCCCGGGCCAGCAACCGCCCGGCGCTCGTCGAGCTGATGGTGAGCCCGCGCCACATCGCGCCCAACAAGATCCTCACCGACCTTTGAATTTTCCCGCGATCTTTGCTTCCCTAGGCAGCAACAGATCCCTGTCAGATCCCAGCCAGATCCCGGAAGGAGCAGACAACCATGGTGGACGTGACCGGTTACCTCGATGCGATGGGCGTGCCGCGCAGCCTCTATGCCGAGGGCGATCTCGTCGCCCGCTCGCCCATCGACGGCAGCGAGACCGGCCGCCTGAAGATGGACACGCCCGCCGCCGTTGCCGGGAAGATCGGCCAGAGCGTCGAGGCCTTCCGCGCCTGGTCGCGGGTGCCGGGCCCGGTGCGCGGCGAGCTGGTGCGCCGCCTGGGTGACGCCCTGCGCCGCCACAAGGAGGCGCTCGGCCGCCTCGTCACCGCCGAGAGCGGCAAGCCCCTCTCCGAAGGGCTGGGCGAGGTGCAGGAGATGATCGACATCTGCGACTTCGCCGTCGGCCTCTCCCGCCAGCTTTACGGCCTCACCATCGCCTCGGAGCGCGCCAACCACCACCTGCGGGAGATGTGGCACCCGCTGGGGCCGGTGGGCATCATCTCGGCGTTCAACTTCCCCGTCGCCGTGTGGTCGTGGAACGCGGCGCTGGCGCTGGTGTGCGGCGATTCCATCCTGTGGAAGCCCTCGGAGAAAACCCCGCTGACCGCGCTGGCCGTGCAGCACCTCATGGAGACCGTGGCGAGCGATTTCGAGCACGCCCCGAAGGGCCTCTCCCAGCTCCTCATCGGCCGGGCGGACGTGGGCGAGGCGCTCACCTCCGATCCGCGCGTGCCGCTCATCTCCGCCACCGGCAGCACCCGCATGGGCCGGGCCGTGGCGCAGACCGTCGCCGCCCGCCTCGGCCGCACGCTGCTGGAGCTGGGCGGCAACGCCGCCACCATCGTCTGCCCGTCGGCGGATCTGGAGCTGGCGGTGCGGGCCGTGGCCTTCGGCGCGGCGGGCACCACCGGCCAGCGCTGCACCACCCTGCGCCGCCTCATCGTGCATGAGAGCGTCTACGACGCGCTGGTGCCGCGCCTGAAGACGGCGTTTGCCTCGCTCCCCATCGGCGATCCGCTCGACGCGAAGAACCTCATCGGCCCGCTCATCGACGAGGCGGCGTGGGAGGCGATGAAGCGCGCGCTCGACCAGGCGAAGGCCGAGGGCGGCGTGGTAACCGGCGGCGAGCGCCTCGATCGGGTTGCGGGCGGCGTCTATGTCGCCCCGGCGCTGGTGGAGATGCCCGCCCAGACCGCGATCGTGCGGGAGGAGACGTTCGCGCCCATCCTCTACGTGCTGCGCTACACCGACTTCGAGGAGGCAATCCGCCTCCAGCGCGACGTGCCGCAGGGCCTCTCCTCCTCCATCCTGACGACGGACATGCGCGAGGCGGAATACTTCCTCTCGGCGCAGGGCAGCGACTGCGGCATCGCCAACGTCAACATGGGCACGAGCGGGGCCGAGATCGGCGGCGCGTTCGGCGGCGAGAAGGAGACCGGCGGCGGCCGCGAATCCGGCTCGGACGCCTGGAAGGCCTACATGCGCCGCCAGACCCAGACCATCAACTACGGCCGCGACCTGCCGCTGGCGCAGGGCGTGAAGTTCGAGATCGACGCCTAAGGCCGGGGCTTCGCCTTCGGGGCCGGGGCTTTGCTTTTAACGCCAAGGGGGGCTTACCCCCCTTGGCAATCCCCCTTTCGTGTTTCCCCCTTTCATTCCCTCTTGCCCGGCGTGCCGCCCTCGATCGGATAGCCGGTGAACCGCTTCACCTCGGCCATGCGGATGAGAGAGGTGATCTTGGCGACGCCGTAGTCGCCCGCCAGCAGCGCATCCGCCAGCCGGCGCCAGGCGTTGATGTCCGGCACCGCCACCTTCAGCAGATAGTCGAAATGGCCCGAGACCTGCGCGGCCTCCACCACCGCCGGCAGCGACTCCATCGCCTGCTCGAAGCGGGCGAAATCCTGCGGGTGGTGGCTGGAGAGGGTCACCTCCGCAAACACCACGACGGTCGGCGCAACCCGCTCGATGTCGATGGCGGCATGGGCACCGAGGATCAGCCCTGCCGCCTCCAGCCGCCGCACCCGGGCGAGGCAGGCGCTGGGCGAGAGATTCACCGCTTCCGCCAGCGCCTGGTTGGTGATCCGGGCGTTCTGTTGAAGGGTCTGGAGAATCCGGCGGTCGAGGGCATCCAGCGCCAGGCCGTGGTGGGCCGGGCCATGGTGGGAAGGTCGGGTCATATTATTACTCATACACCGAATTTTCTGCGGCGAGAAGCGCAGCCTTTCGTAACCCTTGCGGCAGCAGGCGTGACATTATCCAAGCCGAAAGGACTATGACCATGACACGCCCGATCCCGGACTCGACGATCACCGAACCGACGATCCCGGACTCGACGATCCCGGACTCGACGATCACTGGCTCGACGACCACTGGCTCCCCGGTCTCCGGCACGACCGCGCGCCTCGACGCCCGGGAGCAGGCCGCGCTGGACTGGATCGACCGCCAGGGCGACGCCATGCTCGACACCGTGCGCCAGTGGAGCGCCCTCAACTCCGGCAGCCGCAACCTGCCCGGCCTTGCCCGCATGGCGGAGGCGCTGACGCGCGCCTTCGCGCCGCTGGGGGGTGACCTGCGGCTGGTGGACCCCGCCCCGGCCCACGCGGTCACCGCCGACGGCCAGCTTGCGCCGCTGGAGCATGGCCGCATCCTGCGCCTCACCAAACGGCCGGACGCGCCGGTGCGGGTTCTGCTCGCCGGGCACATGGACACGGTGTTCGCGCCCGACCACCCGTTCCAGACGCCGCGCGCGCTGCGCCCCGGCATCCTCAACGGGCCGGGGGTCGCCGACATGAAGGGCGGCCTCCTTGTCATGCTCCATGCCCTCCTCGCCTTCGAGCGCAGCCCGTGGGCCGACCGGCTGGGCTACGAGATCGTCATCAACGCGGACGAGGAAATCTCCTCCCTCGGCTCCGCCCCCGTGCTGGCGGAGGCGGCGCGCTCGGCGGACCTCGGCCTTGTCTACGAGCCCGCCATGGAGGACGGGCGGCTGGCGGGCGCGCGCAAGGGCATCGGCACCTTCAGCATCGTGGCGGAGGGACGCTCCGCCCACGCCGGGCGCAACCCCGGGGAGGGGCGCAACGCCGTGCTCGCCGTGGCGGACGCCTTCGTGCGGCTGGCCGGCCTCACCGGCACGCGCGAGGGGCTGACCGTGAACGTCGCCCGCATGGAGGGCGGCGCGCCCACCAATGTGGTGCCCTCGGGAGCCGTCGGCCGGTTCGAGATCCGCGTCGCCACCCACGCGGACATGCACTGGGCGCAAGCGGAGGCGGAGCGCATTCTGGCCGACGTCGCCGCCGCCCGGGAGGTGACGCTGACGCTCCACGGCCGCTTCAACCGCCCGCCCAAGCCGATGGACGAGCGGCAGGCCGCCCTGTTCGCGGCCGTGCGCCTGTGCGGCGAGGATCTGGGCCTGCCGATCCAGTGGGCGGCAACCGGCGGCTGCTGCGACGGCAACAACCTCGCTGCCGAGGGACTGGCGGTGGTGGACACGCTCGGCGTGCGCGGCGGTGCGATCCACTCGGCCGACGAGTATCTCGTCACCGAAAGCCTGGTCGAGCGCGCCCGGCTGTCCGCGCTGCTGCTGATGCGGCTGGCCTCCGGCGCGCTGCCGGTGCCGCCCCGGGGCGAGCGGGCGGGAGGGCGCCCATGACCGTCACGCCGCGCGAAAGACGGACCGCGCCCGGCACCGGGCAGGTGCATAACGGGGACGCCGGGGACACCGCCCTGCGCGTGCGCATGGCCCGCCTGGAGGATGTGGACGCCCTCTACCAGCTCTCGCTCAAGACCGGCGGCGGCTTCACCAACCTGCCGCCCAACCGGGAGGACCTCGCCCGCCGGGTCAACGCCAGCGTCTCGGGCCTGTCGCGCCGGGACACCGGGGAGGCGCCGGCCGGCGAGCTGTTCATGCTGGTGCTGGAGGACGCCGCCAGCGGCTCGGTGTTCGGCACCGCCAGCCTGTTCACCCGGCTGGGGGTGGAGTGGCCGTTCTACAGCTACCGCATCAACCGCCTGTCCCAGACCTGCAAGGAGCTGGGCAAGTCCCTCACCTCCGACGTGCTGCATCTGGTCAACGACTTCGACGGCTGCTCGGAGGTGGGCGGGCTGTTCCTGGAGCCGGAGCGGCGCGCCGCCGGAGCCGGGCGGCTGATCGCCCGCAGCCGCTACCTGTTCATCGCCGCCCACCGCGACCGCTTCGCCGCCAGGATCATCGCCGACCTGCGCGGCTACCAGGCGGAGGACGGCAGCTGGCCGTTCTGGGAGGGGCTGGGCCGCCACTTCTTCGACATGGAGTTCGAGGACGCGGACCGGTTCAACAGCCTGCACGGCAACCAGTTCATCGCCGACCTCATGCCCAAGTATCCCATCTACGCCCGCCTGCTGCCGCCCGCCGCGCAGGCCGCCATCGGCCGCCCGCACCGGGACGGGGAGCGGGCCTTCGCCCTGCTGGCGGAGGAAGGCTTCCGCTACGAGGGCTACGTGGACATCTTCGACGGCGGGCCGACCGTCGTCGCCTACGTCGATGACCTCAAGGCGGTGAAGGACCACCACCGCTCGGAGGTGGCGGACGTGCGGCCGCTGGACGGGGAGACCTGCCTCGACTGCCTCGTCGCCGTCGGCCGGGGGCCGGACTTCCGCGCCGCGCGCGGGCGGCTGGAACTTCTGCCCCACAACGCCGTGATGGTGGACAACGCCCTTGCCGCCGCCCTCGACCTCACCCCAGGCATGGAGATCCTGCATGTCACCTTTTGACAAGACCGGCGCGCCCGCCCCCCGGGCCGACCAGGCGGGCCTTGACGCCGGCGAGATCCTCGTCTCCACCAACCCCGCCACCGGCGAGGCGGTGTGGCGCGGCACGGCCGCGACCGGCGCGCAGGTCTCCGCCGCCATCGCGGCGGCCCGCAGCGCCTTTCCCGACTGGGCCCGCCGCCCGTTCGAGGAGCGGGCCGCCATCGCCACCACCTACGCCGAGCGCATGCGCGAGCGGAAGGAGGAGCTGGCCCGCCTGATCGCGCAGGAAACCGGCAAGCCGTTCTGGGAGGCGCTGACGGAGATCGACAGCGTGGCGGCCAAGGTGGACATCTCCATCCGCGCCTATCACGAGCGCACCGGCACCCGGGTGCAGGAGACGGGCGGGATGCGCCAGCGCGTCGCCCACAAGCCCCACGGCGTGCTGGCGGTGCTGGGGCCGTACAACTTCCCCATGCATCTGGCCAACGGGCACATCGTCCCCGCCCTGCTGGCGGGCAACACCGTGGTGTTCAAGCCGAGCGAGGAGACTCCCGCCTGCGGCCTCGCCATGGCCGAGGTGTGGCAGGAGGCCGGCCTGCCGGAGGACGTGCTGAACGTGGTCGTCGGCGCGGCGGCCACCGGCCGGGCGCTCGCCGGGCACCCGGACATCGACGGCCTGCTGTTCACCGGCTCCATGCCGACGGGGCTGGCGCTGCACCGCCAGTTCGCCGAGACGCCGCACAAGATCCTAGCGCTGGAGATGGGCGGCAACAACCCGCTCGTCGTGTGGGGAACGGGCGACGCGGAGGCGGCGGCCCATGTCATCGCCCAGTCCGCCTTCCTGTCGGCGGGCCAGCGCTGCACCTGCGCCCGCCGCCTGATCCTGCCCGCGGGCGAAGAGGGCAACCGGGTGCTGGACGCGCTGGTGGCGGTCACCGAGCGGCTGATCGTCGGCGCGCCGTTCGACGAGCCCCAGCCGTTCATGGGCCCGGTCATCAACCGCAACGCCGCCCGCCGCCTGCTGGCGGCGCAGGACGGCCTGCTGGCCGCCGGCGGCAAGCCGGTGAAGCTGATGACCCGCCCGGTCGAGGCGCGGCCGTTCCTCACCCCCGGCATCATCGACATCACCCACGTCTCCACCCGGGCGGACGAGGAGCACTTCGGCCCGCTGCTTCAGGTGATCCGCGTCACCGACTTCAGCGCCGCGCTCGACGAGGCCAACGCCACCCGCTACGGCCTGGCGGCCGGGCTGATCAGCGACGACGAGGCCCTCTACACCCGCTTCTGGGCCGAGACCCGCGCCGGGGTGCTGGCGTGGAACCGGCCGACCACCGGGGCCGCCTCCGCCTCGCCCTTCGGCGGGGTGGGCCTCTCCGGCAACCACCGGCCGAGCGCCTGGTACGCGGCCGACTACTGCGCCTTCCCCGTCGCCAGCCTGGAGCAGGACACGCCGGGCGCTCCCATCCGCACCGGGCTGAGGTCCACCTAGGATGCGGTTTTCTCTTCCTGCAGGGGGCGCGGCCCCCTGCACCCCGTTCGTTTTTCCGGCCGTGTTTCCGGAGAGCCCTTGAGGACGGACGCGGCCCTTCGAATCGAAAGGGAAGTTGCCAGGAGGGTCTGCAACCCTCCTGCCTTGGAAACCCGGGAAACTGACCACCAACACGCGAGCGCACCATGACCACGGTCGAGATCAACTTCGACGGCCTCATCGGCCCCACCCACAACTACGCCGGTCTCAGCCTCGGCAACGTGGCCTCCGCTGCCAACGCGGGCGAGGTTTCCGCGCCCCGGCAGGCCGCGCTCCAGGGGCTGGCCAAGATGAAGCGGCTGATGGATCTGGGGATTCCCCAGGGGGTTCTGCCGCCGCAGGAGCGCCCGCACGTGCCGGTGCTGCGCGCGCTCGGCTTCGACGGCTCGGACTCCGCCGTGTGCGCCGCCGCCTGGGCCGCGGACCCGGCCCTGTTCCGCAACGCCTTCGCGGCCTCCGCCATGTGGACCGCCAACGCCGCCACCGTCTCGCCCAAGCCGGACACGGCGGACGGGCGCATCCATCTCACCGTCGCCAACCTGGCCTCCATGGCCCACCGCTCGCTGGAAGCGCCGGAGACGGAGCAGTGGCTGCGCCTGGCCTTTTCCGACGAGACCCACTTCTGCGTGCACCCGCCGCTGCGCTTCGGCGTCCACTTCGGGGACGAGGGCGCGGCCAACCACATGCGCCTGGCGCCCGCCCACGGCGCGCCGGGCGTCGAGGTGTTCGTCTATGGCGAGGACCGGGGCGGCCGCTTCCCCGCGCGCCAGCGCCGGCGGGCGAGCGAGGCGGTGGCACGGCTGCACGGGCTGGACCCGAAGCGCACCCTGTTCGTCGCCCAGTCCGACGCGGCGATCCAGGCGGGGGCCTTCCACAACGACGTGGTGGCCGTGGCCAACGAGCATGTGCTGTTCGCCCACGAGCACGCCTTCGAGGACAAGGGCGCGTTCTACGCCGCGCTGGAGGAGGCGCTGCCGGGCGTGGTCATCATCGAGGTGCCGGCGAACGAGGTGGGGCTGGAGGATGCCATCCGCACCTACCTGTTCAACTCCCAGCTGATCAGCCTGCCGCCCGAGGGCCGCGAGCCGGGCAGCATGGCGCTGGTGATGCCGCAGGAGTGCCGGGAGAACCAGCGCGTGTGGAGCTACGTGGAGAAGCTGCTGGCCGCCGACAACCCGATCCGCGAGGCCATTGTCATCGACGTGCGCGAGAGCATGCGCAATGGCGGCGGCCCCGCCTGCCTGCGTCTGCGGGTGCAGGCGGACGCGGCGGCCTTCGCCGCCATCGACCGCCGCTTCCTGCTGGACGAGGCGCTGTGGGAGCGGCTGTGCCGCGTGGTGGAGCGGCACTGGCCCGAGCGCATCACCGCCAGCGACATCGGCAACCCCGCCCTGTGGGACGAGGTCCGCGCCGCCCGCCGCGCCCTCCTCACCGAAATGCGCCTGGCGTGAGGGGTCTCGTTTTCCAGGCGGAAGGGCTCAGGCCGTGACGCACGGAAACACGGCCCGATGCCTCGCCTTGATTCTGAAAAGGCCGACAGGCGCGCACAGCCTGTTAAAAAAATCGGGAGTGCAGAGGGTCCGAGACCCTCTGCGAAAAAAATCTTCCCCCCTCAGTGGGAGAGGAGGATGGGGATGGTGGCGTTGGCGAGGACGTCGCGGGTGGCGCCGCCCAGCAGCATTTCCCACATGCGCGAGTGGCCGTAGGCGCCCATCACCAGAAGGTGCGCGCCCCGGTCGCGCGCGAAGCCTTGCAGCACCTCGCCGATGGAGCGGCCCTGGCTGTCCAGCCGGTGGACGCTGACGTTGCGCACATGGCGGGAGAGGTGCGCCGCCAGCCCCGCGCCCGGCTCCTCGCCGTGGCCGTCGTCGCTGGGCACGGCGTCCACGGTCACGATGTCCACCTGGGCGGCGGCGGTGATCAGGTCCATGGCGTCGTGCACCGCCCGCACCGCCTCGCGGCTGGCGTTCCAGCCGACCGCCACCTTCTCCAGCGGCAGGTGCGCGCGCTCCGGCACGATGAGGATCGGCCGCCCCGACTGGAACACCACGTTCTGCACGATGCGGTCCCACAGGCGCCCGTCGCCGAAGGCGCTGCGGTGGCCGATCAGCACCAGATCGGCGTAGCGGGCGTGCACCACCGCATCCATGGGCAGGATGTCCATGTCGACGATGATGGTGCGCACCTCGAAGGCGATGCCCGCCGTCTCCAGCCGCCTGCGCACCCGGGCGCAGACCGCCTCCGCCGCCTCGGTCTGGCGGCCCACCTCGGTCTGGTAGGCCTCGTAGATGACCGTGCCGAGCAGATATTCCTGATACAGCGGCACGCCCGCACACACCACGGCGGTGAGGTGGGCGCTGCTGGCCCGGGCCAGTTCGACGGCAAATTCGAGGGCAGGCGACTCCGCTCCGTTTTCGCCCAGCAGAATGAGAATATCCTTCGGCACGGCTGACTCCCTGTCTGTCTGGCCCTGTCTGTCTGGCCTGTTGGCGCGGCCCGTCCGGCGGCCGGGGCAGGTCACGCTGCGCTCCTCAAGGTAACGCACCAGCCCCCGTGGCAGGCCAACGATTTTCGCCCTTTCGCATCCCAAGTTGGACTACGGCAGGGCCAAGAAAACCTCGTTTGCGATCAGACCCGCTTGAAGCCAGTTTACGCCCCACGAATTCAGGAGAGAACCATGGAGCGGTGGCTGGGCCCTGCGGCTAACCGTCACTTCGGCGTATTGAAATCCCCGCCGCGCAGAGAAGCGCCGGCGCAGGGCCGTGTCGTTCTTGTGGGCGGCGGCCCGGGCGACCCGGACCTGCTGACCGTGAAGGCGGTGAAGGCGCTGCGCGATGCCGAGGTGGTGGTCTACGACGGCCTGATCGACCCCCGCATTCTCGAACTCGCCAATCCGCTGGCCGAGCGCATCTGCGTCGCCAAGGCCCGCTCCCGCCACACCATGCGGCAGGAGGACATCAACGCGCTGCTCGTCGCCAAGGCCCGCGCCGGCTACCGGGTGGCGCGGCTGAAGGGCGGCGACCCGTTCGTGTTCGGCCGGGGCGGCGAGGAGGTGGAAGCCTGCCGCGAGGCCGGCATCGACGTGGAGGTGATCCCCGGCATCACCGCCGCGCTCGGCTGCGCGGCCGAGAGCCTGCTGCCGCTGACCCATCGCAACCACGCCAGCGCCGTCACCTTCGTGGCGGGCCAGTGCAAGGGCCTCTCCGACCAGGACTGGCGGGGCCTTGCCGCCCCGGGGCGCACGCTGGTGATCTACATGGGGCTGGCCGCCGCGCCCGCGATCGCCGCCAAGCTGATGGAGGACGGCCTCGCGCCGGACACCCCCGCCGCCGTGCTGGAAGGCGGCACCCGGCTGGACGCCCGCACCTTCCGCACCACCCTTGCGGACCTGCCCGGCACCCTCGCCCGGCACGGGGTGCGCAGCCCTGCCCTGCTGGTGGTGGGGGAAGTGGCGGCGCTGGCGGTGGAGCGGCCCGAGGCCCTCGCCCCCTTTGTTCCCGAAAATCTCGACCTGCTGATTCCCGCGGAGTGAGTTGTATGCCGCAAGTGCTGACCGCCTATCATGTTTCCACCGGCGACGTGGTGTACTGGGCCGGCAACGAGGCTGGCCGCCCGCGCTGGACCCGCGACGTGCGCGAGGCCCTCGTGTTCGAGGACGCGACGGAAGCGGAGGCGGCGGGCGCGCGCGACACCGCCGCGCAGATCGTGATGGACCACTACCCCATCGATGTGGAGCTGAGGGACGGCAAGCCCTGGCCGGTGCGCTACCGCGAGGTGGTGCGCGCCACCGGCCCTTCGGTGCGCCCCGACCTCGGCAAGCAGGCGGAGTTCTGAGCCATGTACCAGTATGACAATTTCGACCAGGCGATGCTGGACGCCCGCATCGAGGAGTTCAGCGATCAGGTCGCCCGCCGCCTCTCCGGCGAGCTGACGGAGGAGCAGTTCAAGCCGCTCCGGCTGATGAACGGCATCTACCTCCAGATGCACGCCTACATGCTGCGCGTGGCCATTCCCTACGGCACGCTGGATGCGCAGAAGCTGCGCGGCCTGGCCCACGTGGCCCGCGCCTACGACAAGGGCTACGGTCACTTCACCACCCGCACCAACATCCAGTTCCACTGGCTGAAGCTGGAGCAGGCGCCGGACGCCCTGCGCGCGCTGGCGCAGGTGGGGCTGCACAGCATCCAGACCTCGGGCAACTGCATCCGCAACATCACGACGGACCAGTTCGCCGGCGCCAGCGCCGACGAGGTGTGCGACCCGCGCATCTGGGGCGAGGTGCTGCGCCAGTGGTCCACCTTCCACCCCGAGTATTCGTTCCTGCCGCGCAAGTTCAAGATCGCCATCAGCGCCTCGGCGCAGGACCGCGCCGCCGTGCAGTGGCACGACGTGGGGCTCTACATCGTCCGCAACGAAGCGGGCGAGACCGGCTTTCGCGTGCTGGCGGGCGGCGGCATGGGCCGCACGCCGATTCTGGGCAAGACGGTGCGCGAGTTCCTGCCGCAGGAGCACCTGCTGACCTATCTGGAAGCGCTGCTGCGCGTCTACAACCGCTACGGCCGCCGCGACAACGCCTTCAAGGCCCGCATCAAGATCCTCGTCCACGAGATCGGCATCGAGACCTTCCGCGCCGAAGTGGAGGCCGAGTGGCAGGAGGTGCTCAAGGTCTGGCAGCCGCTCGACCTGCGCGAGGTGGAGCGCATCGCCCGCCACTTCGCGCCGCCGCCGTTCGAGGCCCTTCCCTGGCAGGATGCGGGCTTCGAGGCGGCGCGCACCGCCGACCCCGACTTCGCCGCGTGGGTGGAGACGAACGTGCACCCGCACAAGGCCCCGGGCTATGCCATCGCCACCATCAGCCTGAAGGCGACGGGCGAGACGCCGGGCGACATGTCCGCCGACCAGATGGACGCGGTCGCCGACATCGCCGAGCACTTCTCCTTCGGCGACGTGCGCGTGACCCATGAGCAGAACCTGGTGCTGCCGCACGTGAAGAAGGCCGATCTCCACACGGTCTACACCCGGCTGAAGGCGCTGGGTCTGGCGACGCCCAACCACGGGCTCATCACCGACATCATCGCCTGCCCCGGCCTCGACTACTGCTCGCTGGCCAACACCCGCTCCATCCCGGTGGCGATGGACCTGCAACGGCGCTTCGCCGACATCGCGCGCCAGCGGGACATCGGCGAGCTGAAGATCAAGATCTCCGGCTGCATCAACGCCTGCGGCCACCACCATGCGGGGCACATCGGCATTCTCGGCGTCGACAAGCGCGGCGAGGAGAATTTCCAGATCACGCTGGGCGGCTCGGGCGCGCAAGACGCCTCGCTCGGCAAGATCATCGGCCCGGGCTTCGACTACGAGGGCGTCATCGACGCCGTCGAGACCATCGTCGACACCTACCTGGCGATCCGCGCGCCGGGCGAGCGGTTCCTCGACACCTGCCGCCGGGTCGGCATCCAGCCCTTCAAGGAGGCGGTCTATGGCCAGAATTGAGATCAAGCGGCAGGTCCAGCACGAGACGACCGCCGGCGTTCTGGAGGTCGAGGGCCAGCTGGAAATCCGCCTGCGGGACGACGAGGCGCTCACCTGGTCCCTGGTGGCGGACGACGCCCCGCTGCCCGAGGGCGGCAACGTGGTCGTCAGCCTCAGCCGCCTGCCCGAGGCGGCGGCGGACCCGCGCGTCGCCCACCTCGGCGTGCGCATCCAGGCGGGCGAGGACGTGCGCAAACTCGCGCCCTACCTCTCACGCATCCGCCTCGTCGAGCTGGAGTTCCCCAAGTTCCGCGACGGGCGCAACTATTCCTCCGCGTCCATCCTGCGCCAGCAGTTGAAATACACGGGCGAGATCAAGGCGGTGGGCGACGTGCTCGCCGACCAGCTGTTCTTCATGGTCCGCTGCGGCATCGACTGTCTGGTGCTGCACCCGAGCGTCCGGGAGGAGACCGCGCGCCGGGCGCTGGAGCGGTACCCCTATGTCTATCAGCAGGCCAGCGACGGACGCCGGCCGATCTGGTTCCTCAGGAATGGATGAGGTGGAAATGACCGACTTCACCGCGCTGAACGATGCCGACACCGGCACCGACAGCCTGGACAGCGTGGCCGCGCCGCGCTTCACGCAAGCCTTCGCCGACGCGCTGAACCAGCGCTTCGACCGGGTGCCCGCCGCGCAGATGCTGCGCGAGGTGCTGACCGAGGTGCTGCCGGGTCAGGTGTCGATGGTGTCGTCCTTCGGCACGGAGTCGTCCGTGCTGCTGCATCTGGTGGCCGGGGCGGACCCGACCGTGCCGGTGATCTTCATCGACACGCTGCGCCTGTTCCCCGAGACCCTGCGCTACCGCGACCAGCTGGTGCAGCTGCTGGGCCTGACCGACGTGCGGACCTACGAGCCGCTGCCCGAGAAGCTGAAGGAGGCGGACCCCAAGTTCCTGCTGTGGTCGCACGACCCGGACGCCTGCTGCGCCGTGCGCAAGGTGGAGCCGCTGGCGCGGGCGCTGGTGGGCGTGGAGGCATGGATTTCCGGCCGCAAGGCGTTCCAGGCCAGCACGCGCGCCAACATCCCGCTGTTCGAGATCGCCGACGGCCGCCTCAAGATCAACCCGCTCGCCCGCTGGACCCGCGAGGATCTGCTGGCCTACATGGACCAGTACAACCTGCCGCGCCATCCGCTGGAGAAGGACGGCTACCTCTCCATCGGCTGCATGCCCTGCACCACCCCGGTGCGCCCCGGCGAGGACCCGCGCGCGGGCCGCTGGCGCGGCTGGGACAAGACGGAATGCGGCATCCACCTGCCGCTGAAGCCGGGCTCGGAACCGGTGTTCTGAGGATACCGCCGCAACGCCCCGTCGCCGCCTTCCCTGTGCGCGGCGGGGCATACAGCGGGAGATCCTGCCGCCACACGCCCCGTAATCGCCCGTAGAGGCACCCTGGAGCGCCGAAACGGACCCGGGCGGTACCTACTAGCCGAAATAGGCAAAAACCTCTCTGCGGGCGTTTAAACCCCCGTAGCGTCGATTTCACGTTCTGCGAGAAATCGCGCCCGGGCGTTCAATTTCTTGTCAGGGCTTGCTTCTTGTCAGGGCTTTCCGGGCGGCCCGGCGCTACCGGTCCTGCCAGCGCTCCATCCGCTCCACCCGGTCGAGGTGGCCGAAGTAATCCGACCCGCCGAAGCTGCCGCGCCAGTCGCTGTAGCGGGAGGGGGCGTAGCCATAGCCGTAGGGGCCATAGCCGTAGGGGCCATAGCCGTAGGGGGCATAGTAGGGATCGTAGCGGTTCATGTTCCGCTCGTAGAGGACCGACGCGCCCACCGTGGCGGACTTGCCCACCGGCGCGATGACGGACGTGGCCACGCCCCGCGCGCCGCCCGTTCCCACCATCATCGAGGCCTCGCCCCGGATGCGCCGCTCCCCGTCCCCGGGCGCCAGCCCGCTGAGGCCGAGAAACGCGCGCCGGTCGCCCTCCGCCTCGATCGCGGCCTTGTCCTCCGGCGTCAGGGTGTAGACGGTGCCGCCATCTGCTGCCTCATCCGCCGCTGCCTCGTCCGCCGCCAGCGCCGCAGGGGTGCCAAGCGGCGCGGCCAGGCCGCACAGCAGCAGAAGCGGAAGCCGGAGCAGGGCCGTGCGGGCGTCGATCATGGAATGTCTCCGGCTGGGGGTTGGAGGGCTGGGGGCTGGGGGCTGGGGGCTGGAGGGCTGGAGGGCTGGGGGTTTGGACTGGGGCTTGGCCCGCAAGGCTGGGCCCGCCCCGCGCTAATGTCAACGAATTGGTGCGAACCGCCTCCGGCCGGGCGCTTGCTCCGCGACCCGGGATTTTGTTACACTGACGTTATATTTAATCAAAACATCTTATAATTTCTATTTCAAATCAGGATCTTGAACTTGACCGTCGAAACCCATCCGCTGCCGGGGACCATCGTGCGCGTGGACCTGAACGAGGGCTTTCGCCCGCCGGAAATGTGCAAGCGGCGGCCGTGCATCGTCCTGTCGCCGCCGCTGCCTGACCGCCCGCAGCTCTGCACCGTGGTGCCGCTGAGCACGACCGCACCGAAGCGCGTCCATGCCCACCACATGAAGATTCAGTTCGCCCCTTGCCTGCCGCCGCCTTACGACAGCCCGGAAATGTGGGTGAAAGGCGACATCGTGCTCACCGTTGCCTTTCACAGACTAAGACTGCTCTTTACGCGCAAAGTTGATGGCAGACGTGTCTATGATATACGCGTATTAGGGTCCGGACTCATTAGAGCCACCATGTGACGAAGGCGGCGATGGCGATGGTTGCCATGAAGGTTTTGATGCTTCGATCGAAGCGGGTGGCGAC
>Ga0207867_1000081_pt1 | contig 111569 bp, 109 predicted proteins | sample HigsolmetaAR206D_FD_184838 | JGI IMG/M metagenome (GOLD analysis project Ga0207867, IMG submission 184838) | Ionic liquid and high solid enriched microbial communities from the Joint BioEnergy Institute, USA - AR20-6-D (SPAdes) (version 2) ...
CCTTTTTGTTTGGTTTTTGGTTCACTTTCATTCTATCAAAGGGAAAGCAACGTGGCTCTTTTTACATTTCCTTTTTACACAATTTTACGGACTCAACTGAAATTGTATGCGATGTAATCAAAGAAAAAATTAATGAACAAACGATAAATATTGAAAAAGTAGAACAGTTTAGGGCGTTCTTAGAAGAAAATCATAGCGTGAATATTGTGACAACTAACTACGATACTATAATAACTGATTTTGTTTTAAAAGATAAGAGCAAACCAGTTGTAGAAGGATCACTTCTGCCAAAAGTGGATGATATAAAGCCTGTATTTCATATACATGGATGTATTTCTGATCTCGAATCAATAGTATTAACTGAAAGTGATTATTATCGGTTTTTATACAAAGAAAGTTATATGTCTAGGAAACTTTTTACCTTAATACAGGAAACTACAATGGTAATTATAGGATATTCCTTAGGTGATTTTAATTTAAACAGAATTCTTAACGAAGCAAAGAATTTAAAATCAAATGCTATAAGAAAAGGTGACATTTATTATTTGCATCGAGATAAAATAGAAGATATTTATAAAATACATTATTTTAGTACTTTTGGAATAAAAGTCATTGATGAGTGTGAAATAGATATGTTTTTACATGCTATGAATGAGCGTTATAACGAAGCAAAAGCAATAATTAAAAATGCAAAAAGTGTACCGCTCGTAATGAATAAACAAAAGAAATACAAAGATGAGTTTCTAAAATTAGAAAAAGCATTTAACTATATATTGTTAAGAGCAGACGTATTAGGATATTCTTTAAGTGATAAGGATTTTCAAAATTTTTTGCTCAAAATATTACAAAGAAAGCGAACTTTAACTGAAGATTATGGTGCATGGGAGCAGTACGCACATTTAGCTCAGTGGCTGATTGAGCTCTTTAGTAGAATTTCATTAGGTAAATCCGAACTAAAAGACGAGTTTACTGACCTAGTAGATTATTCATTTAGGTCGATGAGTAAAGAAAAGATTTTAGGACAATCGTGGGAAGCTTTTTCTATTTGGTATAATCAGTTGTCAATGTTAACGCCGAGTTCAAAAAGAGTTATAAAAGAACTTATTGAAAATGGAAACTTTGATGAATATACTGGGACGCATTTACTATTAGAAAAACTATAAAGGTAATTTTTCTATTGCATTAAATTTCTAATAAAAATAATCTCATTATAAACTAATATTTATTCGTTTTAGAGGCATAAAGAAATAAAATGCACCTAAAAAAATTGGTGTCCCCATAAAGTCGGACAGGATATTTTATTAGAAGGCTTGAGTTCGGTATCTAATCGGACTCAAGCCTTTTGGTTTAGCCTTTATTCGTATGTGATTATAATATATCCCCTTTTTCTTTGGTATGAGAGCGTCTATGATTCGAGTTGAATTCTCCATTTCGGATCAAGGCAGTAGAAGTTATTTGACAGATTGTAATATGAAGTGCGACAACATAAATAAAAACAAATATCCATGATTTCTTCGTGTAATAATGAAGTTATCTCACAACATTTACAGGAGGAAGCAATCGTGGAATACTCACATCTTAGCACGTTTGAACCTGGAAAAAGGAAGCGCCGACACCCAAGAGAGACATGTGGCCGTTTTAACATGAGTATTCCATTAAACTATGGCCAAAGGAAGTAAGGAAACGTGAACAATTTGGTCATTGGGAAAGAGATACGGTTGTATCAAGCCGTGGGCAAAGTAAAGGCTGTATTGCAACCTTTGCTGAATGGAAGATCTGTTTTTATCTAGCCATCAAAATCCCAAATCGCACCGCACTTTCAATGAAACAAGTGGTGATACAAGTGATTACCACCCTTCCAAAAGAGGCATTCAAAACAACTTCTGTTGATAGAGGCAAAGAATTCGCATTACATAATGAAATCGAGACAAGTTTAAATGTTTCTGTTTATTTTGCCGATCCCTACTGCTCCTGGCAACGTGGTAATCAATGAAAACGCTAATGGTCTCTTAAGAGAATTCTTTCCTAAAGCGTTAGATCTCGCTATAGTAACAGAAGAAGAACTCATGGAAGACTTAATTTTAATGAATAAACGTCCTAGGAAATGCCTTGGATGGAAAACTGCATTTGAAGCGTTCATGGAAGAACTGTCACACTTGAATTAACAAATCTTCATTTTTAAATCGTCGCTGTTTCATAGAGAAACGTCCCATGAACCTTCATGTAGTTGAGACGTTTATTTTAGACTGTGTTGAGTAGCTTGTATAGGACTTTATAAATGCCGTTTCACTATGTTGTTCATATTGCATCGCCCAAGATCTAACGACACTATGATCTGTACCAATGGATAAACTGCACCTCAAATGTTAGACATAACTAACAGTTGGAGGTGCAGTTTTTTTATGACCAAATTCACTGTGAAGTATAAACTACCGGGGCTGTCATATTAGGAAGGGAAAGAAAGTTATCTGTGATCATGCTTTCCTTCGGGTGCTAAACAAATCGCATAAGCAATCCGTGATGCCGTCGTTTCCAATCTGCCCTCGTTTCTTGGAACGGGGTTTGTAAAATCTTACTTCCATACATTATTCGGAGCCGTTGGTAGGAAGTCCTGTTTGGCGATATGAGGTTTTAGAGTATGGATAGGGCATTCACTTCATCGTTGTATGACCACATCCATTCGAAAAAATCGAAAAAATCCTTGCGGGCCGGACCTATTAACCGATTGATTGGGCCGTGATATACTTTAATTAGTAATGATTATCATTATCAATTATCGAGTTTCTGAGCAATTCTGTTTAAAAGACCGCTGTATTCTGCAAACAGGATACCCAATGTTCCCGAAAAGCTTTTCAACGGAAGTTGAAAGGCTTGTTTGCCTTGGCACAATACAGAAACGAACAAGGACGGTGGGAGCAAATGCAACACGAGGAAACGATTAAGCAGGGAGTCGGTTTTTCGCTGGACGGCCTGCTTTTTCACCTTCGCGATATAGAGTTTGTCAAAAGAGATGAGAGTTGGCGGATCGAGCAGCGGCTCACCGGTTCTCATGTCCTTTTCGTCGCGACAAATGGTCGAGGCCGATTGACGCTGGACCAGCATGAATGCCGATTGGGGGAGGGCGTGGTTTATGTGTGCGCTCCCGGAGAGACTTACGGAGCCGAACCGGAACATCCGGATGAGCTGACGATATTTCTTTTTAAATTCGATGTTTTTCGGGCAACGGAAGGGGAGCGCGTGCCAAGCGTGAAAGCGGCGCGTTTTCCGTTGAAAGGAGAAATCCATGTTTCTCCGGCCGATTCGCTCGCTTCCTTATGCGCAGAGGTATACCTTCAATGGCAGAGCGAAGACGGGCTGGAACGCTTCCGCAGCCAACTCGCTTTTCAGGAATTGCTTTATTACATCATGAAAAACCGCCGCCATCTGTCAGGGGAATCGCGAACGGGACTGGAGTCGGCAAAGGACTATATGGAACGCAATTTTAACGAGAATTTGACGATTGAGCAGTTGGCGCGCTTGGCGAACCTCAGCCCGAAGTATTTTGTCGATTTGTTTAAAAAAACGTACGGGATCAGCGCCATCGACTACTTGACCGAGCTGCGGATCAACAAGGCGAAGCAACTCATGGCGCAAGCGGATGCGAAGCTGCGGGACATCGCTCATCAGGTCGGCTACAACGATGAATTTTATTTCAGCCGCACATTCAAGAAGAAAGTAGGGGTCGCGCCATCCGTTTATATGAAACGGCGCCGCCGGAAAATCGCCGCCTACCGTTCTCCGATTATCGGACAATTGCTTGCTTTGAAGATCATTCCTTATGCCGCGCCGCTTCACCCGAAATGGACCGCCTATTACTACAAGAGGTACCGTGCGGATATTTCCGTCCATCTCAGCGCTTACCGGCAAAATCAACATTGGGCATCCAACATCGACACGCTTTTCCAAGCCCGTCCGGATGTCGTGATCAGCACGGATGAGCTGAATGCCGGAGAAAAGGAGAAGCTTGAGCAGGTGGCCCCCGTCTTTTATGTGCCGTGGAAAGATAAGAATTGGCGCGAGCAATTGCTGCTGACGGCCGAATTTTTAGGCGAAACAAGAGAAGCTGAGCATTGGCTTGAAAGATATGATCGGAAAGTGAAGGCGGCTAGAGAACGGTTAAAACGTATGGTTGGGGACGATTCGTTCTTGATCTTGCGGATTTCCAAACAAAATCTGTATATGCACTGCAATCGCAGCATGTCCGAAGTTTTTTACCGCGATCTGCAGATGGCGCCGGCGTATCGCGGAGAACGTTCGGTGTATGATCAAGAGATCACGATGGACCAGCTTGCCCAGATTGATGCGGACCGCCTGCTTCTTTTGATCCGGCAGGAAGAGGAAACCTTGGCGTTTTGGAAAACGTTGCAATATTCCATGCCGTGGCAGGAATTGAAGGCGGTCCGGAACCGTCGCGTGCATTTGATTTCTTCAGATCCATGGGTGGAATATTCGCCCTGTGCCCTTGACCGGATCATCGACGAGACGCTAAGGCTTTTGTCCGGAGATTGTCCAAAATAAATTCCGGATACCGTCCATGGTCAGCAAAAACAGCCTGCTTTATAATCGAAAACGATAATCATTATCAATCAGAAAACCGAGAGGAGGACTTAAAGACGGATGCTGAAAAGGCCATATCTTAAATTCAGTCTTATTGCTTTACTCATTCTAATATTGACCGCTTGCGGCGCGAAATCATCCTCAGCGCCCGATCATACGGCCGGAGGGGACTCGACGGCAAAGCAAGAGAAGAAAGCGGATGCCGATGAAACCCGAACCATCCATTATCTCGGAAAAGATTATAAGGTTCCTGCAAAAGTGAAACGCATTGTGATCGCCGGCAGCATGGAAACGATGGAAGACGCGCTCGTGCTGGGCGTCAAACCGCTCGGCGGCATCACGGTCGGCGGCAAGTTTCCGGACATGTTCAAGGAAATTACAGGGTCCACCGTATCCATTGGGGAAAAAGCGCAGCCGAATATCGAAAGCATCCTGAAATTGAAACCGGATGTCATCTTCGCCACGACGAAATTCCCGCCGGCTGTCATCAGCAAATTGGAGAAAGTCGCGCCGACCATTCCGGTTTCCCATATAGCGACTAATTGGGAAGCGAACCTGCGCCTTCTGGCGGAACTGACCGGCAAGCAAGATCTTGCCGAGAAAGTGCTCCAAGAGTATCAACGCGATGTTGCGGCGGCGAAAGCGAAGCTGGGCGAACGGCTAAAAGATAAAAAAGTCGTCGCGGTCCGCATCAGGAACGGCAACATCATGATTTATTCCAAAGATATCTTTTTCAACCCGACGCTTTACACGGATTTGGGCCTGAAGGCGCCGCAAGAGATCGAAAACGCCAAAGCGCAGGAAGTGATTTCTCTAGAAAAATTCAGTGAAATGAATCCGGATTACATCTTTGTGCAGTTCTCGGAGGACGAGAACAAGGATCAGCCTCACGCGCTCGAAAACTGGCAAAACGATCCGATTTGGAAAAGCATCCGTGCCGTCAAAAATGGCAAAGTGTTTGTAAATGTGGTTGATCCGCTCGCACAAGGCGGGACGGCGTGGAGCAAAATCCATTTCTTAAAAGCGGCTGTGGAAAAGCTGGGCGATGAATAAGACAAGGCGGTCGCTGGAAATGCGCTCAAAGAGGTTTTGGCCCGCATTCATCCTAGGGATTTCCCCTCTGGTGATGGCCTTCCTCATCGTGGCATCCATTCTCTTTGGTGCAAAAAATATCGATGCGGCGACGGTTTGGGAGGCGATTTTTCACTTCGATCCGGGCAACGTCAACCATCAAATCGTGCGGCATTCCCGGCTGCCAAGGGCGATCGGAGCGCTTCTCATCGGAGCGCTCCTGGCCATATCAGGGGCCATTATGCAAGGCATGACCGGAAACTATCTGGCCTCCCCTTCGATCATGGGGGTTGCGGACGGTTCGGTCTTCGCCATTACGCTTTGCATGATTTTGGCGCCGGACGCTTCTTCGCTGGCTATGATCCTGTATTCGCTTGTCGGCTCGTTGATCGCCGTCATCATCGTTTTTGGCTTCGCGACGCTGATGCCGAACGGCCTGTCTCCCGTGCGGATGGCGATTATCGGCACCGTCATCGGAACGTTTCTGAGCAGCGTTTCAGCCGCCATGGCTTCCTATTTTCAAGTTTCGCAAAACGTCAGCTTTTGGTACAATGCCCGGCTGCACCAGATGAATCCTGATTTGATCAAACTCGCGTTGCCTTTTGCGCTGGTCGGCATCGCGCTCGCGTTCTCCATTTCCAAATCGATCACGATTCTCTCGTTGGGCGAGCAAGTGGCCGTGAGCTTGGGACAGAGAACGACGCTGGTCAAGGCGACGGCGATCGCCAGCGTCGTTATTTTGACCGGCGTTTCCGTCGCTTTGGCCGGTCACATCGGCTTTGTGGGTCTGATCGTTCCCCATATCGCCCGGTTTTTGGTGGGTGTCGATTATCGGTGGCTGATACCTTGCGCCGGCGTCCTCGGAGCCATTTTTCTGGCTCTGTCCGATCTCCTCAGCCGGTTCTTGAATTATCCGTATGAAACGCCGATCGGGGTCGTCACTTCCCTGATCGGGGTGCCTTTCTTCCTCTATTTAATTTACAAGAGGGGAGGAGAGAAACGTGCCTAAAAATTCGGCGGCCCGCTATTGGACCGTGCTGTTCATCTGTTTCGGGATGGTGCTCGTTGCGGTTTATATCAGTCTGACGAACGGCGTCTTTGACATGACGGTCATAGACGTGCTGAAAACGTTGTTGCGCATCGATCCCGTTTCGGAGCACGATTTGGTCATTTTTGACTTCCGGCTGCCCCGCATTGTGGTTGCGGCGCTCGTCGGGTTCGGCCTCGGCGTCGCGGGTGCCGCGATACAAGGGATCAGCAGAAACGGGCTGGCGGATCCCGGCGTTTTGGGCATCAATGCGGGCGCGGGGGCGGCGATCGTCCTGTTTATGTTTTTCTTTGAAGGACAAATAACGGGAAGCGGATGGCTGTCTATCTTGGCGATGCCGTTGTTCGGATGGCTGGGCGGATTGGGGGCCGCCGTTCTGATTTACTTTTTTGCCTGGCGGAACGGGAGATTGGATCTCCAGCGTCTGATCTTGTCCGGGATTGCGGCGGGTTCCGGGTTCGGTGCCTTGTCTTTGTACTTATCTTTAAAGATAAATCCGCAAGACTTTGAGAGGGCGACGGTATGGCTCACGGGCAGCATTTGGACCGCCAATTGGCCATATATCGCTGCCATGCTGCCATGGCTTGTCCTTTTCGTTCCGGTGATCATCGGAAAATCCCGTATGCTGGATCTACTGCAATTGGGGGAAGACAGCGCAAAAAGCTTGGGCGCCTCCACGGAAAAAGAAAAAAATATCCTGCTCTTAAGCAGCATCGGCATCGTGAGCGCGTGCGTGTCCGTGGCCGGGAACATCGGCTTTGTCGGTTTGATCGCCCCGCACATTGCCAAACGGTTGGTGGGCATTCAACATGATCGGGCGCTTCCCGTAAGCGGTATCATCGGGATGCTGTTGGTCATCGTTTCCGATTTTATCGCCAAAACCGTCTTTTCCCCGGTCGAGCTGCCCGTCGGGGTGGTCGTCGCCATCATCGGCATCCCTTATTTTGTGTACTTAATGTTTAAAACGAGAGTGTAGGTGGAAAAAGGTGTTGTTCATAAAGGGAATGGAGGATGGAAATGGAACTTAGCCAATTGATGCGGGAACGCCGGTCGATTCATGTGTTCGAAGATCGTCCCATCTCCCCCGAACTCGTGATGGAATGGCTGGAGGCCGCCATTTGGGTGCCCAATCACCGCCTGACGCAACCGTGGCGCTTCATCCTCACTTATGGTGAAGGGCGCAGGAAGATCGCCGAGGCAGTGCGGAAAATCAAAGAGAACAGGGAAGCCGATCCAGACAAAAAGAAAGGCGTCGGGAAAAAGTTTTATAACAAGATCATGTCCATTCCGATGATTTTGACGGTTGTGATGAAGCAAGATCCCAACCTGGGTGTTCGGGAAGAAGATTATGCGTCGACCAGTTGCGTGATCCACAACTTGAGTTTGTTGGCTTGGGAAAGGGGGATCGGCATGGTATGGGAGACGTACGGATGGTTGCATGATCCCATCTTCCGGGAAACAATGGGAATCCTGCCCGGGGAAAAGGCGGTGGGCAATCTTCATATCGGCTATCCTGCCAAGATTCCGCCTGCGCAACCCAGAATTCCGGCGGTTCAGTTGACCACGGTCTTCGATCGGGCTTGATGATTGGGGCGAAGGAGGAACGAGATGGACGGCATAGTGGTGACGGAATCCTTTAGAGGAAGGGAGCTTTTCATTTATCTGCCTCCCTCTTACGAAACAAGCCGAGCGAACTTTCCGGTTGTTTATGTTCAGGATGGCGGAGACTTATTCGATCCCCGCCAAAACCATTCCTTAGCGCGGTTGGAGCGCATGTTCGCCCTCGGTGAACTGGGAGAGTTGTTGCTGATTGGCATTAAGCCGAAAAATCGGCTGGATGAATATACGCCGTGGCCTGCAAAAGCGCTATCCGACAAATTTGGCGATTTTGGCGGATTGGGCTTCCGCTATCTTTCGTTTCTTGTGGAGGACTTAAAACCTTATATAGATAGTGAATTCAAGACGGACAGCCGCCGGCAGCAAACGGGAATGATCGGAGCGTCGCTCGGAGGGCTGATTTCCATGTATGCCGCTTATTTGTACCCCGATGTCTTCGGAAAAATCGGTTCGATATCCGGATCGTTTTGGTACGAAGGGTTCATCGATTTTATGCAAGCGAAAACCGTAGCGACCGGATTGAAAATTTATATGGATGTGGGAAGGATCGAGGGAATCGGGAAGCGGACCATCCAGAAAGACATGGTTTCAAAAACGAAAGAAGCCTATACCATATTGAAGAATAACGGATTGACAAAAGAAACATTGCGGTTCGTCATAGAAGAAGGCGCCCCGCATGACCTCAAAATTTTTTCCAGACGGTTCCCTGAATCGGTGAAATGGTTGTATACAAACGAAACCGAGGGTTGACCAGTAGGTCTGCAAATGGGATGCGTCCACCCGCGATTATCGCGCACCAATAAAGATTGAGAGGGGGAATGAGCGGTGGCACGCCAAAAAATTGAACAGACCGCCATGGCGGTCAACGATGCCGCCGGCCGCGCGGTCACCCTCCCACGGACTGAACAGCGCTTGATGCATTCGCGCGCCGGAAACCGCGAATATCGAATCTTTGTGGCCCGGCCGGACGGCGAGCCGCCTCCCTCGGGCTTTCCGGTCATCTATTTGCTCGATGCCAATGCCGTGTTTGGGACGATGGTGGAGGCGGTGCGCGTCCAAGCCAGACGGCCGGAGAAGACGGGAGTCGTACCCGCCGTCATCGTCGGCATCGGTTATCCGGAGGAAACGCCGTTCGCTCCCGGCCGCTTTTATGATTTTACGCTGCCGGTCCCCGCTACCGAACTGCCAACCAGACCGGATGGCAGCGCATGGCCGGAAATCGGAGGGGCGGAAGCATTCTTAGCATTTATTGAAGAGGAATTGAAACCGGTGATCGAAGGCGAGTTCAAAATTGACAACAAGAGGCAAGCGCTCTTTGGTCATTCGCTTGGCGGGCTTTTTGCGCTGCATGTGCTTTTCACCAAACCGACGGCTTTCCGGACGTATATCGCGGGCAGTCCATCCATTCATTGGAACAAGCGGCGGCTTTTCGAAGCGGAGCGACAATTTGTGTCCCGTTTGGAACGGGAAGCGCTGAATGTGGAAATTTTGCTGGCGGTAGGAGAGCTGGAGAAGCATCATCAGAGCCGCATCAATGACAATACGAAGGCGCTTGCCGATCGTCTTTCCGCCCTCGCCGACCGCGGCGTCTACGTGGAGTTTAAAGAATTTGAAGGCGAAGGCCACGTATCGGTATTGCCGGCCTTGATCAGCCGCGCCGTGCGCTTCGCGACGAGAAGATGAAGGCTGGGCTGACCGCAAAAGGCTGATCACCGATGATGTGCCGCCTCACGTCCGTGCCTGAAGCGCATTTTTATGGCTTACAAAAATCCAAAGGCATATAAGGCAACCCCCACACGCCATATCGAGGGAGGGAGGGCCGACGTTTCAGAACCACCCGCATCATGCGCGGGTGGTTTCCTTATATCTTTAATTGGTGAAATGGACGGCATGATTGGTTAGAGGATAAAATACCAAATTTATATAATTGCGGTAGGGGTGGGAATAAAAAGAAAGGAATGAGAATGATGGCTGTTGCGGAACGGTTTGTCAATCTTGACGGCCAATGGGCCTACATCGGGCAACCTGAGCCTTCAAATGGTTATGGCGTCATTTTTTTAGGCGGGTCGACGGCCTTTGTGTCAAACAACAGCAGCGACTGGCATGAAGATGTAAATAAAAGGGCATTATTCAACGCTCTGTTGGCGGAAGGGTATACGCTCGGTTATTCCAATGCGCACGGGGCGAACTTCGGAAATGATAAAGCCCTCCAAGACATCAAACATCTCCATGAGTATATGGTTAAAGAAACGGGAATTCATGAGTCCGTTCATCTGTTTGCCATTAGCATGGGCGGCTTGCTCGCTTTAAGGTTGATGAAAAACGTTGATTTTGTTCGATCCGTCGCCTTTTCCCAGCCGCTTTTAAACGTCAAAGACCAAAGAAAATACGAAAATGATTACATAAAGAAGAATCATTTAGGCATGGATGACCCGATGGGGCACGCGATTGCTTCAGCGCATGAAAGGGATTATCGTACCGTAGATACATATATTGACGAAACGTTTGCTCTTGAAAACCTTGCGTTAGCCCCCGTTCCCTGCAAAATTTGGCACGGTACGGGAGACGAAAATGTTCCCGCGGAAATCAATGCCTTGCCGTTCGCGGCGTTACGGATGAAACACAAATTGCCAATCGCTTTGGAGATCGCTCAAGGAGTCGGGCACGATCCAAACGGCGCTTGTTATTCGGACCACCACGGCATTATTGCATTTTTCCGCCAAAACGAACAATAACAACCCTGTGTTGTTTGTTCGCACCGCAAAGCGCTTGCGTTGAAGTTGGGGAAAGACTGATTAAATCAAAATCTTCCATTTTACTCAATCGAGAATGCCGGAAAGGGTTATTTTCAGAGGTCAAATCTTGTACAATCGAAAAAAATAGATGTGGAGTGTTTTTCTATGAATCCTTTATTGCTTGAATTTCCGACGGAGTTTTATACCGAACGCTTGCTCATCCGGATGCCTAAACCCGGAGATGGGAAAGCGGTGTTTGCTGCCATCAAAGCATCGCTTGCCGAGCTCAAGCCGTGGCTGCCGTTTGCCCAGCAGGAGCCGTCGGAACAACAAGTTGAAATCAATATTAGAGAGGCTTACATAAAATTCTTGAATCGCGAGGATTTGCGTCTGCACGTCTTTCATAGGGATTCCGGCGCGTTTATCGCTTCATCGGGATTGCATCGGATCGATTGGCATGTTCCGAAGTTTGAAATCGGCTATTGGATTGACAGCCGTTACAGCGGAAAGGGATACATGACCGAAGCGGTCCAAGGCATTACCGATTTTGCGTTTAATGAATTGAAAGCGCGCCGGGTCGAAATCCGGTGCGATTCCAAAAACGTCAAAAGCCGCAAAATCCCCGAACGCTTAGGGTTTACATTGGAAGGCATTTTAAAGAATGACGCCGTTTCTGTGGATGGCACGGGGCTCAGAGACACTTGCATATACGCGAAGGTCAAATGATTCGGTTTTACCCGTGGCCTTTGGATATTTGGATGGCAATGGGACAATCGGTTCGGTCGGCTTCACGGGAAACAAAAGCCGATTGTCATTCAAGGCGTGTTGGTGCGACGCCGGATCATGCTTCTGTAAAGGGAAGGATATTTGGCTGAAAGAGATTGGAGGAATGAGATGAAACAAGAAGCGGGGAACAGAAGGCCTCTTTTTGATGGCCTTTGGCAATGGGATCGTTCGGCGCCGGTTCCTAAATGGCAAATGGTTTCAGCCGCTTTGGGAACGGCTTTGCCGCTTGTGTTTGGCGCGCTCGTCGGCCGAGCGGAAATCGGCTTCATCATTGCCCTCGGCAGTCTTTTTATTGTTCCGCCCGATGGTGATGTTCCTTTAAAGGCGGCCGTTACCTACTATGCGCGCGTCGTTTTCACGGGATTTGCGGCAACGAGTTTGGGCGCGTGGGTCGGGCCACATCATTCGTTAACGGCCAGTCTTATTTTGGTTGTGATGAACGGTTTGGTGGCTTTGGCGGGCGGCATCAATCGGACATTGGCCGCCAACAGCGTCCGATTTGCGATTTTCTTTATGATCGGCACGGGGATATCCCTGCCGACACAGGCCCATCCGCTTTGGATCGGTTTGTTTTCTTCTTTAGGCGCTGTTTGGGCGGCTTTGATCTCTTTATTTTTTCCCAATATGAAAAAGGAATCGTCGCACCGGTCGCTATCTGTCCATGATTCAAAGGCGGATTTTCATGCGCAAATGAAATACTGGCTGGTCAGATTGAAAACCTTCCGGGCGTGGTCCTATCCGATCCGTTTGGTTTTATGTTTGAGCCTCGCCCAGGGCATCCAATTGTTGTTAAAGTCTCCGCATGCCTATTGGATCAGCCTGACCATTGTGTTGGTGCTGCAAAGAAACGCGGCGAACGGGACTTCACGCATTTTTCAACGCGCTGCCGGTACGTTTTTCGGCGTTTTGCTCGGCGCCGCGGTATTGGCGTTTCCGGTTTCGATGCCGTGGCTGGTCCTCATCGTCGCGTGCATCGGCGGTGTCCGCCGTTATTTAAAAGTGCGAAATTATGCCGTTTATTCGATGGCCATGACGCCTTTGCTATTTATTTTGCTCAATCGCGGGAAGCAGATTTCTTTTGATCTGATGGTCGACCGGCTGATCTATACGTTGGTCGGTTGCATCATCGCCCTTGTTTTCGGTTATTGGCTGTGGACGGTGGGAGAAAAAAGACAGAAAACCGCCAAAAAATAAAATGAGGAAGGCCGAGGCGTTTCCTGGTTTTCACATTCAGCCGAACGGGGGCATACCCGTTTGGCCGACAGCAAGCGGCCGGAATGGCGCCGGAAAGCGCGGAGCCAGCTTTCCATTTGCAATGCGGAGCGCAAGTTTAATAGGGAATTTTCGGCACGGAGAAAAGAGCGGGCGTTGCAAAAGGATACCAAAATATTCCTAGTGATCGGGCGCGTTTCATCGGTTATCATTTGTTTCAATAGACTTTTAGATCCTCACAAAGAATGGGCGGAAGGGCCGGACGGCAATGCCAACGCTTCGTGCATCGGCGGCGGTGCACAACGCTCGATCGGGCGCCTTTGTCCGTTTTCATGGTCGATATCAGAGGAAAGCTTGTTGAATGGGCAAGCATTCTATCCGTAAAAAGTGAGTGGTACAGGGTCGGCAGTCAAACGATGAATCGGAAATAGGGTAAGCGCAGGCCTTTTAACAACGGTGAAACATGGCCGGCCTATCGCTGGCGACATCGGCATGTTTGCTGCCGCTGCTGAGGCAAAGATGGAGGAATATGTAAATTACTCCGCGCTATCGACACGCTCCAGATTTCTTAGTATAATAAATTATCGGATTGATAAGAAAATTGATATGAAAGGAATGTGAAAAAGTTGGCAGCGGCAGAAAAATTGAAGAGAGGGTTAAAAGCGCGGCACCTCACCATGATTTCCCTCGGCGGCGCGATCGGCACCGGCCTGTTTCTGGGAAGCGGAGCGACCGTGCATGATGCCGGGCCGGGCGGCGCGTTGGTTGCCTATCTCATCACCGGCATCATGGTTTATTTCATCATGACGAGCCTCGGCGAACTGGCTGCTTACATGCCTGTAAGCGGTTCCTTCAGCACGTATGCCACGCGGTTCATCGACCCGGCGCTCGGTTTTGCGCTCGGCTGGAATTATTGGTACAGCTGGGCGATTACGCTCGCCGCCGAACTGTCGGCCGCCGCCGTCATCATGAAATTTTGGTTTCCGCACGGGTCCCCATTTTTATGGAGCTTGCTGTTCTTGATTTTGCTCTTTTCGTTAAATTACTTGTCCGTCAGGGGATACGGCGAAGGGGAATATTGGTTTTCGTTCATTAAAGTGGCTACCGTCATCATTTTCATCGTTGTCGGTTTGCTCATGATCGTCGGCATCATCGGCGGTGAAGGGGTCGGATTTAAAAACTTCACGACGGGCGACGCGCCTTTTGTCGGCGGGGTGTCCACCGTGCTCAGCGTGTTTTTGATCGCCGGTTTTTCGTTTCAGGGGACGGAAATCGTCGGCGTCGCGGCCGGGGAAAGCGAAGATCCGAAAGTGAACATCCCGAAAGCGATCCGCACGATTTTTTGGAGGATCTTGCTTTTCTATATTCTGGCCATTGCCGTAATCGGTCTCATGATTCCTTATACAAATAAAAATCTGTTGAGTTCGGACGTCATGGTCAGCCCGTTCACCATCGTCTTTCAACGCGCCGGATTCGCGTTTGCGGCTTCCGTCATGAATGCCGTCATCTTGACGGCCGTCTTGTCCGCGGGCAACTCGAGCCTTTACGCCTCGACGCGGATGCTCTATGCGATGGCCGAAGACGGGCAGGCGCCGAAATTTTTCGCAAAGGTGAACAGACGCGGCGTCCCGATTTGGTCGCTCATTACGACGACGGTCATCGGCATGCTCGCCTTTCTCGCCTCCATATACGGGAGCGGAAAAATATACATTTGGTTGTTGAATGCTTCAGGGATTACGGGGTTCATCTTTTGGATCGGCATCGCCATCAGCCATTATCGGTTCCGCAAAGCGTACGTCGCTCAGGGGCGATCCCTTGAAGAGTTGCCGTACCGGGCGAAGTGGTATCCCTTCGGACCGATCTTTGCCTTCATCGTTTGCTTGATCGTCATTTTGGCCCAAGATTATCAGGCTTTCTTAAGCGGACATATCAATTGGATGGACGTCACCGCTGCCTATCTCGGCATCCCGCTGTTTTTAATTCTGTGGTTCGGTTACAAGTTTATTAAGAAGACCAAGGTCATCCCTTTGCAGGAGTGCCGGTTTGATCCCGTCGCTTCGTTGGATAAACCGGAAGCGCGCAACGGTTGAGCCGTGCGCCGTGACGTTGTTTGGTCCATGAAGAGGTGAGCATTATAAAACGCGCTATCTTCGCTAAAGATCGCGCGTTTCCCTGTTTTTATCGATATCGGGAGCGTTTTCCCGACGGCGGCCGTTCCGCCGCGGCTGGCGGTTTCGATACGAGTAATGATGTTTCCGGTCGCGGTAGGCCACCCAGCCTCCGATGAACGAGACGCCGGCGCCGAACATCACCAGGCCGGCCAGAAATTGCAGCCAAAGCCACGGAAAGGGCGAGTGGAGAATATCAAAAACCGTATCGCGCATGAGTTTTACGCCCGCAGCCGCGATCGCGCCGGGGATGACGAGCGAGAGCAATGCGATAACTCGCGACATAACGGCACTTCCTTTACGGTTGCGACCGTCGTTTGAAAGGTCGCCTGACCGATGCTCATTTTAATTCTTCTATCTGATCCTTAATTCTAACGAAGTTCATGGGGACTGTCCAATTGTGCCGAGTGGAAAAGTTGGTTAAAATAAGGATGAAAATCTTAGCTTTTGATATCCTGCAGCGTCGATATTCGCTTGAATGCGCGGCAGCGTCCGTTTCGTGACAGGGTTCACCACGGCAGGTGCATCTGCGCTGGGAGCGGAAGCGCGGTGAAACGTCATCGGAATGTGGGAAGCCTTTGGTGCGAGGGAAAAGTCCGTTTCGGCGGCCGGTCAACCGCCGGGGCACAGTTTGCGCTGGTTTTCTTTCCAAGTCAGGTGATGCGATTGAAATCGGTTCTGATCATCGGAGGCGGTGTCCACGGCTTGCAGTTGCTGAAGACGCTTGAGGCGGAAAAGTCGGTGCGCATCGTTTGCGTCGTCGATGAAAATCCGCGCGCGCCGGCTTTAAAATACGCCGCGAAAAAGGGAATCGCCACCGATACGTCATGGTTGCCTTATATTCGTCCGGCTTTGGACATCGCGGTGAACGCGGCGACGGACGCCATCGATGACGAGCTTATCCGCCGCATTCCCTCTTCAACGGCGGTCATTCCGTACAACATCGTCCGCGCGGTCGCCGCTTTGATGAACGACAAGGAGAAACTGATCCGCAAGCTCAAAGAACAATCTGAGCTGGAGCGGCTCATCCTCAATTTGACGCACGACGGCATGGTGGCCATCGATGCCCGCGGCATCGTGACGCTGTTCAATCCGAGCGCCGAAACCATCATGGGTTTGAAGCGCGCTGACGTCATCGGCCGACACGTACAAGACGTCATTCCGACCACCGAGCTTCCACGCCTGTTACATACCGGACAACCGGAGATCAATCGCCAGCAATCATTAAACAACGGGAAAACGATCATCACGACGCGGTTGCCGATTTTGGACGAACAAGGCCGGCCGCGCGGCGCGTTTGCCGTTTTCAAAGACATCACCGACGTCGAAAAGCTTGCGGACGAAATCACGGATTTGCGCGCCGTTCAGACGATGCTGAACGCGATCATTCAGTCGGCGGAAGAGGCGATTTCCGTCGTCGATGAAAACGGCAACGGCATCCTCATCAATCCGGCTTATACGCGATTGACGGGTCTGACGGAAAAAGAGGTCATCGGCAAGCCCGCGACGATCGACATTTCCGAAGGCGAAAGCATGCACATGAAAGTGCTCAAGACCGGCAAGCCGGTGCGGGGGGCGCGCATGAAAGTCGGACAAGCGAAACGCGATGTCGTCGTCAATGTCGCCCCGATCGTCGTCGACGGCGCGATCAAGGGGAGCGTCGCCATCATCCAAGATATGACCGAGATCACGGCTTTAACCGATGAGCTCCAGCGCGCGCGCCAATTGATCCGCTCCTTGGAGGCGAAATATACCTTCGACGATATCATCGCGGTCTCCGAAGCGATGCGATGGGCGATCGACCAGGCGAAGTCGGCCGCCGGCACGCCGATTACGGTCTTGCTCCGCGGAGAGTCGGGCACCGGGAAAGAGCTGTTCGCCCATGCGATTCACAACGCGAGCCCGCGACGTTATAAAAAATTCGTCAGGGTTAATTGCGCGGCGCTTTCCGAATCCCTTTTGGAAAGCGAACTGTTCGGATATGATGAAGGCGCCTTTTCCGGAGCGAAAAAGGGCGGCAAGCGCGGATTTTTTGAGGAAGCGCATGGCGGAAGTATTTTTTTGGATGAAATCGGCGAACTGTCCCCGCGGATGCAAGCGAAATTGCTCAGGGTTTTGCAAGAGAAGGAAATCGTCCGCGTCGGCGGGACGAAGCCCGTCCCGGTCGATGTCCGGGTCATCGCCGCGACGAACGTGAATCTGGAGAAGCGCATGGCGGAAGGCACGTTTCGCGAAGATCTCTATTATCGCCTCAATCGCCTGCCCATCTTCATTCCTCCTCTCAGGCAGCGCAAAGAAGATATTCCGCCTCTCGCCAAGCATTTGTTGAATAAAATCAACCGCGATTTCGGAAGGCATGTATGGGATATTGCCCCTGAAGCGGTCGATGGGCTGATCGCCTATGATTGGCCAGGCAACGTCAGGGAATTGGAAAATATATTGGAACGCGCCGTCATTCGCATGGCCGTCCATGAGACGCGCGTCGAAGCCCGTCATCTGCCGCCGCTCGACTTTAAAGCGGCACTTGAAAGCCCGCGGATGGCCCCGGGTGCTGAAAGGCCGCCGTCCCGGCTGGCCGATCTTGTCACCGCCTATGAAAGAGAAATTATACAGAAAGCGTTAAAGGATCATGATTATAACAAAACAAAAACCGCAAAAGCGCTCGGCCTGTCGGTCCGAAATCTATACTATAAATTGGATAAGCTCGGCATTGAACGTTCTGGCTTGCAATAACCTGCATATGCGCAAAATTTTTCATGCGTCCATATGGAAAATAAAGCGCTTACATTAAGGGTTCGCTTTGGAACGTTTTTTGCACTAGGAACCTTAGCGGTCGATTCTGCGGCCATGAGAACCAAAGGAGGTCTTTCTTATGGAAATCATGAAATACATGGAGAAATACGATTACGAACAACTCATCTTCTGCCAAGACAGGGAATCGGGGCTGAAGGCGTTCATTTGCATTCACGATACGACCCTTGGCCCGGCGCTTGGCGGTTTAAGAATGTGGACGTATGAATCGGAAGAAGCCGCGATTGAAGATGCGCTTCGCCTCGCCCGCGGCATGACGTATAAAAACGCCGTCGCCGGCCTGAATCTCGGCGGCGGGAAAACGGTCATCATGGGCGATCCCAAAAAGGACAAAAACGAGGCGATGTTCCGCGCGCTCGGCCGCTTCATCCAAGGCTTAAACGGCCGTTACATCACCGCCGAAGACGTGGGAACGACGGTTGAAGACATGGATATCATCCACGAAGAAACCGATTATGTCACCGGCATTTCCGCCGAATTCGGTTCGTCGGGCAACCCGTCCCCGGTAACCGCTTACGGCGTCTATAAAGGCATGAAAGCGGCCGCGAAGGTGGCGTTCGGTTCGGATTCCCTTGAAGGGAAAACCATCGCCGTTCAAGGCGTCGGCCACGTCGCTTACGCGCTCCTGGAACATCTGCATAAGGAAGGCGCCCGCTTGATCGTCACGGATATTAATGAAGAAGCCGTCAAACGAGCCGTGGAAGCCTTCGGCGCCAAGGCCGTCGATCCGAAAGACATCTATGGCGTGGATTGCGACATTTTCTCACCGTGCGCGCTCGGCGCGGTCATCAACGACGAAACGATTCCGCAGCTGAAAGCGAAAGTCGTCGCCGGCAGCGCCAACAATCAGTTGAAGGATGAACGCCACGGCGACATCCTCCACGAAAAAGGCATTATTTATGCGCCGGACTATGTCATCAACGCCGGCGGCGTCATCAATGTCGCGGACGAGCTGCTCGGCTACAACCGAGAGCGGGCGTTGAAAAAAGTCGAAGGCCTCTATGATCGCTTGTTGGAAATCTTCGAGATTTCCGCGCGCGAAGGCATCCCGACGTATAAAGCCGCCGACCGGCTTGCCGAAGAACGGATCGCCAAGATGAAAAACGCGCGCAGCACGTTCCTGAAGAACGAAAAAAGCTTGCTGAACAGACGATAAAGGCTGTGCGGGAAGGCGCCGTCGTTCGCGCTCGGATGCTCCTCCGTCCGGACGGCGGGCGTTTACCCGCACCGAATTCTTTTTTTATGTAACGCTTGGCGAAGGAGCGTGTCAAAATGGCGAAATCCTATGATCTCGTGATCCTCGGCGGGGGAACCGGCGGTTATGTGGCGGCGATCCGCGCCTCCCAACTCGGGTTGAAAACGGCGGTCGTCGAATGCGGCCCGCTGGGCGGGACTTGCCTGCACCGCGGCTGCATCCCGAGCAAGGCGCTGCTCAGAAGCGCCGAGGTGTACGCCACGGTGAAAGACGCCGAGAAGTATGGCGTCGTCACATCCGGGGTGACCGTCGATTTCGGGAAGGCGCAGGAAAGAAAAAATGCCATCGTCAACCAGCTGCACAATGGTGTAAAGTATTTGCTGAAGAAAGGGAAAATCGATGTCTACCACGGCTACGGCCGCCTGCTCGGCCCGTCGATTTTTTCGCCCCTTGCCGGCGCGGTCTCCGTTGAATATGAAAACGGACAAGAGAACGACATTTTGGTGCCGGAGCATCTGATCATCGCGACCGGTTCGCGGCCCCGCCTGCTTCCCGGCTTGGAGAGCGACGGCGTTCAGATCATCACCTCGGATGAAGCGGTCCATTTGACGGAATTGCCGGCGTCCATCCTCATCGTCGGCGGCGGCGTCATCGGCGTCGAATGGGCGTCCATGTTCAGCGACTTCGGCGTTTCCGTCACGGTGCTGGAATATGCCGACCGCCTCGTTCCCACAGAAGACCCGGATATCAGCGCGGCGTTGAAACAGCATCTGGAAAAACGCGGCGTTAAGGTCGTCACGTCGGCGAAAGTCTTGCCGGAGACGCTGAAAAAAGGTGAACAAGTGGCCGTTGAAGCGGAAATCAATGGCGAAAGGCAGGCCTTCTCGGCGGAAAAAATGCTCGTCTCGGTCGGCCGGGCGCCCAATACGGACGACATTGGGCTGGACAACACCGCCGTGAAAACGGAGCGCGGCTATATTGTCACCAATGCCCATTACCAAACGGCCGAATCGCATATTTACGCGATCGGCGACGTCATCGGCGGCCTGCAGCTCGCCCACGTCGCGATGCACGAAGGCATTAAAGCGGTGGAACACATCGCCGGCCTGGCGACCGAACCGCTCGATCCGACCATGGTGCCGCGCTGCATTTACACGCGTCCGGAAGCGGCATCGATCGGCCTGACCGAACAGGAAGCGAAGGAAAAAGGCTACGACGTGAAGGTCGGCAAATTTTCTTTTAAAGCGATCGGGAAAGCGCTCGTCTACGGGGAAGCGGACGGATTCGTCAAGATCGTCCAAGATAAACGCACGGATGACTGCCTCGGCGTGCACATGTTTGGTCCCCATGTCACCGACATGATTTCCGAAGCCGCGCTCGCCCGCTTGCTTGACGCGACGCCGCTTGAGATCGCCGAGACGATCCATCCGCATCCGACGCTCTCGGAAATCATGGGCGAGGCGGCGCTTGACGTTTACGGCCGGGCCATTCACGCTTAAAAGGCATTCCTGGTCCGCACGGCATCTTGCGCGAAAATGCGGACTGAGGATCAAAAACCAGCGTCGGCGAGCCGCATGAAAACGAGAAAAGGCGGCGGGTCGCCGCGAGGAGTTTCATATATTTTGAAGCCGTGAGGAGGGTTTAAAAGATGGGGAAAAACCGTCATGAGTCGCTTGGTTTGTCGGATGAGACGGTCGTTGAGATGTATGAAACGATGCTGCTTGCGCGCAAAATCGACGAGCGCATGTGGAAATTGAACCGCGCCGGAAAGATCCCGTTTGTCATCTCGTGTCAAGGGCAAGAGGCGGCGCAAGTCGGCGCGGCTTACGCGCTCGACCGTACGAAAGATGTCATCGCTCCGTATTATCGCGACATGGGCATGGTGCTCGCTTTCGGCATGACGGCGCGCGATTTGATGCTGTCGGCGTTTGCGAAAGCGGAAGATCCAAACTCCGGCGGCCGGCAAATGCCCGGCCACTTCAGCAGTAAAAAGCTGCGGATTTTAACGCAATCCTCTCCGGTGACCACGCAGGTCGCCCATGCGGTCGGCGTGGCGCTCGCCGCCAGGATGAAAGGCGAAAACATCGTTTCGCTCGCCACGTTCGGGGAAGGCTCATCCAACCAAGGCGATTTCCATGAATCCGCGAACTTTGCCGGCGTCCATAAATTGCCGGTCATCTTCATGTGTGAAAACAACCAATATGCGATTTCCGTACCGATCAAGAAACAGCTCGCCTGCGAACGCGTGTCCGACCGCGCCGTCGGTTACGGCATGTTCGGGGCGACCGTCGACGGCAACGATCCGCTCGCCGTCTATGAAGTCGTGAAAAAAGCGGTTGAACGCGCGCGCAACGGGGAAGGCCCGTCGCTCATCGAGACGATCTGCTACCGGCTGACGCCGCATTCGTCCGATGATGACGACATGACCTACCGGACGAAGGAAGAGGTGGAAGAGGCGAAGAAAAAAGACGGCCTTTACCTCTTCAGAAACTATTTGCTGGAAACCGGCGCGTTGACCGAGGAAAAAGATCAAGCGATCAACGAACGCGTGGACGCCATCGTCGACGAAGCGACGGACTATGCGGAACAAGCGCCGTATGCGGAGCCCGAATCGGCGTTGAAATATGTTTATGAGGAATAGGAGGGGAAACCCATGCCGGTTCTTTCATACATCGAAGCAGTCACCCAGGCGATCAAGGAAGAGATGGAGCGCGACGAAAACGTCTTTGTCATGGGAGAGGACGTCGGCGTCCGGGGCGGCGTGTTTCGGGCGACCGCCGGATTGATCGAACAGTTCGGCGAACAGCGCGTCATCGATACGCCGCTCACGGAATCGGCCATAGCCGGCGTGGCGATCGGCGCTGCCATGTACGGCATGCGCCCGATCGCCGAAATGCAGTTTGCCGATTTCATTCTGCCGGCGACGAACCAAATCATTTCCGAAGCCGCGAAAATCCGCTATCGGTCGAACAACGATTGGAGCGTTCCGCTGACGATTCGCGCCCCTTACGGCGGCGGTGTGCACGGCGCGCTTTACCACTCGCAGTCCGTCGAAGCGATTTTTGCGAATGTCCCCGGCTTAAAGATCGTCATGCCTTCGACGCCATACGACGTCAAGGGGCTTCTCAAAGCGGCGATCCGTTCGAACGACCCCGTCCTCTTTTTCGAGCATAAACGTGCTTATCGTTTGATCAAAGGGGAAGTTCCCGAAGACGATTACACCTTGCCGATCGGGAAGGCGGACGTGAAGCGCGAAGGCGACGACATCACCGTCATCACTTACGGCTTGTGCGTCCATTTTGCCTTGCAGGCCGCGGAAAAATTGGCTGAAGAGGGCATATCGGCCCACATCCTCGACCTGCGGACCGTCTATCCGCTCGATAAAGAGGCGATCATCGAGGCGGCCTCCAAAACGGGAAAAGTGCTGCTGGTCACCGAAGACAATAAAGAAGGCAGCGTTATCAGCGAAGTGGCGGCCGTCATTGCGGAACATTGTCTGTTCGACCTCGATGCCCCGATCAAGCGGCTCGCGGGGCCCGACGTGCCCGCCATGCCTTATGCGCCGACGATGGAAAAATTTTTCATGATCAATCCTGAAAAAATCGAACGGGCGATGCGCGAATTGGCGGAATTCTGAGGATGGGAGGGCAACAAATGGCCATTGAAAAAATCTTGATGCCCCAACTGGGGGAAAGCGTGACCGAAGGCACGATCGAACGATGGCTCGTCCAAGTCGGCGACGAAGTCAAAAAATACGATCCGATTGCCGAAGTCACGACCGATAAAGTCAATTCCGAAGTCCCCTCGTCTTTTACGGGCCGAATAAAAGAGCTCGTCGCCTCCGAAGGCGACACGCTTGCCGTCGGCGAGGTCATGTGCCTGATTGAAACAGTCGATCAGCCGGCCGCCGGCGTCGATGAACCGGCCGCTTCGGCCGGGGCGGATGAAGCCGCCAAAGACGCCGAAGCGAATGACGAAAAGCCGATGAAGCGGCGCTACTCGCCGGCGGTGCTCCGGCTCTCCCAGGAACATCACATCGATCTGGAGAAGGTGGAAGGCACCGGCAAGGGCGGGCGCATTACCCGAAAAGATCTGCTGAAGCTCATCGAGTCCGGTACGGCGCCGAAAAAAGCGGATGAGCCGGCCGCGTCCGAAACCGCTGCCGCACCGTCCGCTCCGAAATCCGCGCCGGTCACGCCTGCTGTCCATGAAGCTCGGGCGGCGAAAGAAGAGGCGCCCAAGCCGGCCGCGGTTCAAGCGGCACCAGGCGATGTGGAAATTCCGGTCACTCCCGTGCGCCGCGCCATCGCGGCCAACATGGTGCGGAGCAAACACGAAGCGCCGCACGCCTGGACGATGGTTGAAGTCGACGTCACGGATCTCGTCGCTTACCGGAATAAGATAAAAGAGGAATTTAAGCGGAAAGAAGGCTTCAGCCTGACGTTTTTGCCGTTTTTCATCAAAGCGACGGTCGAAGCGCTTCGCGAATTCCCGCGCATGAACAGCACGTGGGCGGGCGATAAAATCATCGAGAAAAAGGACATCAATATTTCGATCGCCGTCGCGACGGACGACGCGCTATACGTGCCCGTCATCAAACATGCCGATGAGCTGAGCATCAAAGGGCTGGCGAAGAGCGTCGCCGAGCTCGCCGCCAAAGTCCGGAGCGGGCGCCTCACCGCCGACGACGTCCAAGGCGGCACGTTTACCGTCAACAACACGGGGTCGTTCGGCTCGATCATGTCGCAGCCGATCATCAATTATCCGCAAGCGGCGATTTTGTCCGTGGAATCGATTGTCAAACGCCCGGTCGTCTTGGAGGGAGGAATGATCGCCGTCCGCGACATGGTCAATCTCTGCCTGTCGATCGATCACCGCGTTCTGGACGGTTTGATCGCCGGCCGCTTCCTCGCCCGCATCAAAGAGATTTTAGAGAATATGTCGGAGAAAAACACGTCGATCTATTAAAAAGGATCTCGCGGCCAGCGCCGGTCCGCCGGGCTGTGCCGCGAGTTTTATCAAGCGGCAGTTCATATTCGCAAGCGGCGGGATGCACCTTGATGAGCGGGCGAAGCCGCCATCTTCCACAGGCGAACCCTCCGGTGCGGCCAAAACGCCCTGGCGAATGTTGCATACCTTTTGCGGCAACTTCCGAAAAGCGGTAAAATAAGGGCGAATTCAGTTAATGGAGATGATGCGCGTGAGCATGGATTTTAACATTTTCATGAACGACATCGTCAACGCCGCCCGCCGGGAAATCACGGAAGCCGGCTACCGTGAGTTGCGCACGCCCGAGGAAGTCGATGAAGCGTTCAATAAAAAAGGCACGACCCTCGTCATGATCAATTCGACGTGCGGGTGCGCCGGCGGTGTTGCGCGTCCGGCGGCGGCCTATGCGGCCAATGTGTACAACAAGCCCGACCAGCTCGTGACGGTGTTTGCCGGCCAAGACAAAGAGGCGACCGAACGCGCCCGTGAATACTTTGTCGGCTATCCGCCGTCTTCCCCGTCTTTTGCCCTGTTAAAAGACGGCAAAATCGTCGCCATGGTTGAACGCCATGAAATCGAAGGCCGCGAGCCCCACGAAGTGGCGGCCCGGCTGGAAGAGCTCCTCGATGAACATTGCGCGAAAGCCTGACGGGCGAGCGGCAAACGGCTCCTGATCTTTGCATCAGGGGCCGTTTTTTGTTTGGGCGTCTTCCCTTGCGGAAAAGACCGCAACGATGATAGCGAAAGCATCTTCGGATTATGATGAGTCCGCTTTGATCGTGTGCGGTGCGTCGCATCATGCACGATGAAAGGTACAAGGCGATTCCCTAAGAGAGAATCACGTAGAAATGATATTCAATAGTTGTTGGAGATGCGGAGGCTGTATTTCAAAGCTTGCAAGGTTCATGACCGCTTCGACTTCAGAAAGCGGGGTGGTCCGCCCGAGGAGCAAATAACAACGCAATTGGAGCATGTTGCAGATGGCCCAATAAGAGATATCATTTAATCCGGCGGGCTGAAAGATCGCCACCTTGGTGCCCGGACGGCAAAAGACGAGGTTCGTCAGCGCCGCGCCCGTCGACCCAATAATGGCATCCGCTTGGGAAAACAAGGAAATTTGATCTTGAAGCGTGTACGTTTCCGGCCGGACGATTTTAAAACCTGCCCTTTGCAAGAGAGGGAGCAAAAGCCTCTCGTTCGTGACGCGCCGATACGCGGCCCCCGATCGGCTGATATATATCCTCTGATAACCGCGAAAGGATTGCCGGCTTCGGCCTACATATGTTTTAAAGGTGTGGCGAAAGAAGCGGCACGCCCACGGCGACGTGTGTCCGACCGGTTGATCGTACGACGGGAGAATGAGGCGTTTGGCTTGAATGTGAAAATTCGGGGCAGTGGTCATGATTTTCTCGTTCGGTATCCCCATCATCGAAAGCGTGGCCTTTTGGAAAGCGTGGCTTTGATCGAGGATGAGATATCGGTCGATCGGAATGCGGCTGCGTTCGATGAGGTGAATACGAGCCAAAACGTCGAAAAACCAATGGTAATAGTTGCCGTTAAAGACGCTGGCGATGACGGCGATGGTTTCATCATAATAAATGGGCTCGGATAATGCGGGCTCCTTAAAAATCGGGTGACTTTTGATGTCCAGGTAATGATGCGGATCATGAGAGAACTCCGCAACGACGAGGTTATCCGGCGTGAGGATGGCCGCATAGGGTCCCCACACTCTCCCGTTCGGAAGGACACCGACAAACGCCGCGGGTGAAGAAAGCGACGCTTTAAAAGCGTTCCCCACTTCGCCGCCGATGACCGTCGGCTTAACGGTCGGTATGGTGCTGGCGTCATAGATTTTTTGATAATATTCGCCGATACGGTCGGCAACGTTTGCGGAAAGCCACTCGTATAAAGTGTTTATACACTGGACCGGGGTTTCCATGTCATCATCCTCTCTGTCTCAAACTCTGGGGCATTTTCCATGACGGGGTACGATACGGGCCATAAGCGGCGAAAGGACATTTTTGGGCGGTCCGCATTTTAGATCCCCCCGTTTACGCGTTTTGGCGCTCATCTTCCTCCTCTGATTGAACCTGATCGCTTGTCATACCGCCAAAAGCAGGGATGAACGGGGGAATGGGGGGCAATTTAATCAATGCGCCAATCGTTTTGATGTTTCCGATACCAGTTGATGGTTTCTTTTAAACCGAGGAGGAAATTTTTGGTTGGTTTCCAACCGAGCTGTGTTTGGATTTTCGTTGAGTCGATGGCATAACGCCGGTCGTGTCCCGGGCGATCCGCCACAAAGGTGATGAGCGATTCATCCTTGTTTAATAGTTTTAGGATCAGTTTGACGAGCTCGAGATTGGTCCATTCGTTGTTGGCGCCGATGTTGTAGATCTCCCCGTTTTCTCCCTTGCGCAATGCTAGGTCGATCGCCCGGCAATGGTCTTCAACATGCACCCAGTCTCTGGTGTGTTGTCCATCTCCGTAAATCGTCACCGGTTCGTCGGCCAACGCACGGCTGACTGCGAGCGGGATGAGTTTCTCCGGGTTTTGATGCGAACCGTAATTGTTCGTACTGCGCGTAATGATGACCGGCAGCCGGTACGTGCGCCAATAAGACAACGCGAGAAGATCGGCGCTCGCTTTGCTCGCTGCATAAGGGTTGTTAGGAGACAGCGGTGAGTTCTCCGCAAAAGAACCCGCCGGGCCGAGCGAACCGTACACTTCGTCGGTCGAGATTTGGATGAATCGCTTGACCCCATATCGCCTTGCGCTTTCCAGTAACACGTGCGTGCCGACGATGTTGGTTCGGATAAATGGGTGGGGCTCCTTTATGCTGCGGTCGACATGGGATTCGGCGGCGAAATGGACGACGGCATCGATCGGTTGACGGCCTTTTTCGCCCGATAAAATGGACGAGACGAGTGAGGCGTCAGCGATGTCGCCTTTAATGAACGTCCAGTTCGCTTTGCCGGTGATCGCTTTTAGATTGTTCATCGATCCGGCATAGGTCAGGCGATCGAGGACAACGCAATGATCGTCCGGATGATGGTTCACGATATAGCGGACAAAGTGGCTGCCGATAAATCCGGCGCCGCCGGTGATAAGGAGATGCAAACGGTCACCTGCTTTCTCAGATGTTCAAAGTCGCGTTTTGCAACAATTGGTTGGCTTTTTGATAGGAAGCAAATGTGCCGGTGTCCAACCACCAGCCTTTTAAATAATCATAGGTCATGAGATTTTGACTAATATACATGTTATTCACGTCGGATATTTCCCATTCGCCGCGCGGTGATGGGCGGATGCGTTTGATCATATCGAACACCGAATGGTCATACATGTAGATACCGGTAACAGCGTTGGGGCTTTTTGGATGTTTCGGTTTTTCTACAATGCGGATCACTTTATCGTTCCGGAGTTCGGCGACGCCGTAGCGCCCGGGATCCTCCACTTTATGGAGCAAAATTTTTGCGCCGCTTTTTTGCCGTTCATAGTTTTTAATATAGCCGGTCAATGAATCGGAAAACAGATTGTCACCCAACGCAACGACGATGCGTTCTTTTGAGTGAATGAACGGCTCGGACAGAGCGACGGCTTCAGCGATCCCGCCGGGGCGGTCTTGGACGAGATAACTGAGCGAAACCCCGAACGTTTTCCCGCTTCCGAGTAATTTGCCGATTTCCCCGATATGATCTTTTCCGGTCACGATGAAGATGTCCTTAATACCGGCCTCACGGAGTTTAACGAGCGGAAAAAAAATCATCGGATATTTCCCCACTGGCAATAAATGTTTATTCGTGACATTAGTTAATGGATAAAGTCTTGAACCGGTTCCCCCGGCGAGCAGGATGCCTTTCATCACGGACTTTTCACCTTCCTTTTTCTTTTGTACATGGCTGTTGATCTCGAGGTATAAAAAGTCTTTTATAGATGGGAAGAAAAACTATAACCGGCCAATGGCAGGCTCTTTAACGAAGCCCGAGCGACCGTTGAAGACGATCCGCATGAGCGCGTGTCTCCCCGAACGCATTCGTACATAATCATACTATGAAGGAGGAGAGTGATAGGGAACAAGCTTACGGAAAAATGGTAGAAAGTCCATTCGGATCGGTCCTTTTGAATGCCCATACCGATGCGGCTGGGTCGGCATAGATTAAAATGAGGTGGAAGCCGATGAGAGTGGAATTCAAGGAGTTGGAGACCGTTTCCGATCCACGGGGGCATCTCGTTTCGATCGAAGTCGGCCGCAGCATCCCGTTTCCCGTCAGACGGGTTTATTATATTTATGGAAATAAAGATGGCAAACCGCGCGGCTACCATGCCCATAAAAGGGTGAAGCAGGCGCTGATCTGCCTGAACGGGCGGCTCAAAGTCGGGGTCGATGACGGAAAAACGCGGACGGTCTATGAACTGAAGAGCCCTCGCGAACTCTTGATCATTCCGGAGATGATATGGCGGGTGATGTACGGGTTCAGCCCGGACGCCATTCTTCTCGTTCTTGCGGATCAGCATTATGATGAGGCCGACTATATCCGCGACTATGAGACCTTCCTCCAAGCGGTTCGGGAAAAGACGCCGCCGGGAGGCGCGCCGCGATGACGTTTTACGCGCATCCGCAAGCGTTGGTGGAGACGCGGCATATCGGCGACGGGACGCGGATATGGGCGTATGCCCACATTCTTCCGGGGGCCAAGATCGGGAAAAACTGCAATATTTGCGATCATACGTTTATAGAAAACGACGTGACGATCGGCAATGAGGTCACGATCAAGCCTGGCGTTTTTTTATGGGATGGCATCGTTCTGAAAGATCGCGTCTTCGTCGGACCGAACGTTACGTTTACGAATGATCTTCGGCCGCGATCGAAGGTTTATCCCGATGCCTTTCTTCGCACCGTCGTTGATGAAGGAGCGTCCATCGGTGCGAACGCGACCATCGTTGGCGGCCGCCGGATCGGTCGGTACGCCTTGATCGGCGCCGGTGCGGTCGTGACAAGAGATGTGCCGGCCCATACCCTTTGGTACGGTAATCCCGCAACCTTTAAGGGATATGTTTGCGAATGCGGCACCCGCCTCGTAGGTGAAACTTGTCCGCAATGTCAGCTCATCTATAAAAATGTCGGCGATCAACTTCTGAGAGCGGGGGACGGAACATGAAAGTCCCGTTTTTGGATTTAAAAAAAATCAACGAACGCTTTCGCGAAGCCATCGATGCGGCGATGGATCGCGTTTTGGAGAGCGGCTGTTACGTGTTGGGCGATGAGGTGGAGAGCTTTGAGCGCGAATTCGCCGCTTACTGCGGCGTCGAACACTGCGTAGCGGTGGGGAACGGGTTGGACGCCTTAACGTTGATCATCAAGGCGTTCGGTTGGTCGGACGACGATGAAGTGTTGGTGCCGGGCAATACGTTTATCGCGACTTTTTTAGCGCTTTCCCATGAGCGTGTGCGTCCGGTTCCCATAGAGCCGCGTCCCGATACTTACACGATTGATCCCGAATGGATCGAAGCCAACATCACGAGCCGAACCAAAGCGATCCTCCCCGTTCATCTCTATGGGAGGCCGGCTGAGATGGACGCGATTCATGAGATCGCCGACCGCCACGGTTTAATCGTCATTGAGGACGCCGCCCAGGCGCACGGCGCGCTTTACAAGAGCAAAAGAACCGGAAATGTCGGGCACGCCGCGGCCTTCAGCTTTTATCCCGGCAAAAATTTGGGCGCTCTGGGCGACGGGGGGGCCGTGACGACGAATGATCCCGAATTGGCGAAGAAGATCAGAGCGCTGCGCCATTATGGGTCCCATAAAAAGTACCGCCACGATTATAAGGGGGTCAACAGCCGGCTCGATGCATTGCAGGCGGCGGTTTTAAGGGTGAAATTACCGCACCTCGACGAGGATAACAATCGGCGTCGAACGATCGCCGACATTTATCTCAAACAGATCAAAAATCCTTATATATCGTTGCCGAAACCGCCTGAATCCACCGATGTCCAACCGGTCTGGCATCTCTTTGCGGTTCGCACGCCTTATCGCGAGGCCCTGCAAACCTTCTTGCGGGAGAGAGGCATCGACACGCAGATTCACTATCCGATCGCGCCCCACCGGCAGCCAGCTTACCGCGAATGGCATTCGCTTTCGCTTCCGATCACAGAACGCTTGCACCAAGAGGTGTTAAGCCTTCCGATCTCACCGGTGATGACCGACGAGGAAGTCCAATACGTCACGGAGGCCGTAAACCGCTTTGATCCGCAAGCATTCTACTGAATCGGGGTGTTCGTGTGAAAGTTTTGTTTTTTGATTACAATGATTCCCTCATCCATCTGCTTCCCAACGGTTTTCGGGATGCAGGGCACGACGTCGTGTATTCGGGTTTGGTTGATAAACAAAAAATTATTAGTCTTATAAAAAATCATCGCCCCGATCTCGTCGTGACGCAAGGTTGGTCACAACACATTCAGCGTTGGTCCGGCGTCATCCGCACCTATGTAAAAAAATGGCGCATTCCTCATGCCTATTGGTCCGTGGAGGATCCGATTTTTACGAGCATCATGAAAAAAAACGTGACCGCCCTCAGCCCAAACATCGTCTTCACCATCAGCAAGGAAACCGTTCCGCTTTATGAGAAGCGCGGTTTTCCCGCGGCGCATCTGGATTTCGCCTATCAACCGGGGCTCGTCAGCACATCGCCGGGACAGGAAAAGAGATATGACGTCGCTGTCGTCGCGAACAGTTACGCCCATTTCCCGTCATGGTTCAGTTATCGTTTCGAAACGTTAAAAACGCTGATTACGCCGTTGCTTGAACAAGGCGTGCGCGTCGATTTTTGGGGAAAAGATTGGAAAAAAATGGACAAATTTTTAAATAAGGTCATCCCGCCAGAATGGCAGCACGGCGAGGTGGCCAATTATTTGGACGTGCTGAAAATTTACCAACAATCAAAGATCAACATCGGTTTGCAAAATACACCGATGCAGCTCACGATGCGCACGTTTGACATTTTGGGCAACGGAAATTTTTTGCTGACGTTGGATACGCCGGCGGTCCGGTCGCGATTGGTGCCGGGAAGGGATGTCGTCGTGACGAATTCTCCGGCGGAGACGGTTCGTTTGGTGAATTATTATTTAACCCATGACGTTGAAAGAGAAAAAATCGCTCAGAGCGGCCGGGAAGCGGTGAAGAATGAAACGTACCAACGGCGGGCGGAACAAATGATCGCCGTGATGAAGGCAAAAGGGCTTCTCCGCTCATGAAGTTTGCGGAATCGGTGGGATATTTGACTAGAAAATCAAACGCGGTTGGGGCAGTCAAAAGATATTCGGCAAAACATGGAGCCGGCCTAATTGCAGGGTGCTGGTCTATGGACCGAGGGCCTGTAAGCGGTCGAGGACCGCTTGTTCGGACGTATCGCCCTTCGGTTTGAAGTGCAACGGTTCGAGGCCATCTTTTTGGAGGTCAGTAGCTTTGCATCGCTTGCAACCATCCTTTGGGATGATCGGCTTTAGATGCCGCATCGATAAAATTGCGGTATACCCAATGCCAGTTCAGCAAACCGTCACCTTCTTGCGATAGAAAATGTTGGAAAGCACACAGTTATGAAAAAACCGGGATGAAAACGCACAGGAGCATGAACATCGGGGCGCTTTCATCCCGGCGGCCAGTCCTTTACCTTTTTGATCGTGCCTTGGAGGTGTGAATTCCCTGCGGCACGACGGTTTCTACTCAGAAGGGATCGCGTGATCGGTCGTCCGATCGCTTTAGAATAACGCGGCGATCCCCGATAAGACCGTCGTGAGGACAAGGCTGGCGAGCATGATGAACACGACGGCTCGAATCGTTTTTTTAGGCATGGGCGAGCCCTCCCATCGTCCGATTGTTGCTATTGTTAATCTTAATAAAGAACGGGCGGTCTGTCCAAGGACAATACTGTGAACGGCTAGGCAGGAAAAATGACGAGAGCCGGCGAATTTTATTTTATAAAAGTGAAAACGCTTTACTTACGGAGGGAAGAGCATGGCGCAATCCTCAACGGATTTTCAAAAGGCCTACGAAGAATGGCTCGAACGAACGAAGCGGCTGATGGAAAAGTTTCCGGAAAGGAAGGACGAATTTTCGACCGGTTCGGGCATTCCGATCGAGCGCCTGTATCTTCCGGCGACGTTGAACGACGAATATATGGAAAAGCTTGGCCTGCCCGGCGAATATCCGTACACCCGCGGCATTCGCCCGACGATGTACCGGGCGCGCTTCTGGACGATGAGGCAGTATGCCGGTTTCGGTTCCGCCGAAGAGACGAACCGGCGATTTCGCTATCTTCTCGATCAAGGGCAAACCGGCCTGTCCGTCGCCTTTGATTTGCCGACCCAAATCGGCTACGATTCCGACGATCCGATGGCGCGGGGGGAAGTCGGCAAAGTGGGCGTCGCCATCGATTCGTTGGCGGACATGGAGCAGCTGTTCGACGGCATCCCGCTGGATCGGGTGTCGACCTCCATGACGATCAATGCGCCGGCAGCGATTTTACTTGCCATGTACATCGCGGTGGCGGAAAAACAAGGGGTGCCCGCCGACCGCTTATCGGGCACCATTCAGAACGATATTTTAAAAGAATACATCGCGCGCGGCACCTATATCTTCCCGCCGAAGCCGTCCATGCGGCTCATCACCGACGTTTTTGCCTATTGCTCGCAATACGTGCCGAAATGGAACACGATCAGCATTTCCGGCTACCATATTCGGGAAGCCGGTTCGACGGCCGCGCAAGAAGTGGCATTCACGCTCGCCAACGGCATCGCTTACGTGGAGGCGGCGCTTGCAGCCGGTTTGGACGTCGACCGCTTCGCCCCGCGGCTCGCGTTCTTTTTCAATGCGCATCATCATTTCTTCGAGGAAATCGCCAAGTTCCGCGCCGCCCGCCGGATTTGGGCGAGGATCATGAAAGAGCGTTTCGCGGCCAAAAATCCGAAGAGCCTGGAGCTTCGCTTTCACACTCAGACGGGCGGATCGACGCTCACGGCCCAACAGCCGGAAAACAACGTCGTCCGCGTCACGCTGCAAGCCTTGTCGGCGGTCTTGGGCGGTACGCAGAGCCTGCACACGAATGCCTTGGATGAGGCGCTGTCTTTGCCGACGGAAGAGACGGCGCGTCTCGCCCTCCGCACGCAGCAAATCCTCGCGTACGAAAGCGGCGTCGCCGATACGGTCGATCCGCTCGGCGGGTCTTATTTCATTGAGGCGTTGACCGATCAAATGGAAGAAAAGGTGATCGCATATTTGAAAAAGATCGATGACATGGGCGGCTCCGTCCGGGCGATCGAACAAGGCTATATGCAAGAGGAAATCCATCGCGCCGCCTATGAAACGCAAAAGGCGATCGAAAAGGGCGAACACATTGTCGTCGGGGTCAACGCCTTCCGCGTCGAAGAAGAACGTGAACCCAAACGGCACCGCGTCGACCCGGGGCTCGCCGAAAAACAGATCGCAAGGCTGCAAGCGGTGCGGGCCGGGCGCGACGGGGAACGGGTCAGACAGACCCTTGCGGCGCTGAAGCGGGCCGCAGAGGGAAGCGGCAATCTAATGCCCCCCATTCTCGATTGCGTGAAAGCCTATTGCACGATCGGGGAAATTTGCGGCGTTCTTCGCGGCGTATTCGGTGAATACAACGGGGTATGAGAAGGGGAAAATCCGTGACATGGATCATTTGTTTGCCTTGAACGGGCGATCAAAACGGACAGGGGGAGAACCATGGAGAAAAAAATTCGCGTGCTCATCGCCAAACCCGGCCTGGACGGCCACGACCGCGGGGCGCTCGTCATCGCTCAAGCGCTCCGCGATTACGGCATGGAAGTCATTTATACCGGTCTCAGGCAAACCCCGGAGCAAATCGTGGCCGCCGCGATCCAGGAAGACGTCGATGCCATCGGTCTGTCGTGTCTTTCCGGTGCGCATAATGAATTGTTTCCCGCCGTGACCGAACTTTTGAAAACGCGCGGCGCCGACGACATCCTCGTCATCGGCGGCGGCATCATTCCCGCCGAAGATGTCCCGTTCTTAGAGTCAAAAGGCATTCGGAAAATTTTCACGCCCGGCACGCCGACGATCGAGATCGCCCGCTATATCGAGCGCGCCGTGTATGAACGGGACGGAATTCCATTGGAACAGCCCATTGAAGTGGAGGCGGTCGATCACATCGGCATCGCCGTCCGCTCGATCGCCGACTGCCTCCCGTTTTATCAGGAGAAGCTCGGCTTTTCCCTTGAGCGGACGGAAACGGTGGAAGCGCAAAAAGTGAAGGTGGCTTTTCTTAAAGCCGGCAACTTCCATCTTGAACTGCTCGAGCCGATCGGGGACGACAGCCCGGTCGCCCGTTTTATTGCCCAGCGCGGCGAAGGGTTGCATCACGTCGCATTGGAAGTCCGGGACATCGACGGGCAACTCCGCCGGTTGGAGACGGCGGGCATTCCGTTGGTCGATCATCGGGCGCGCCCGGGAGCGGGGGCTTCGCGCATCGCATTTTTGCATCCGAAAGCGGCGCACGGAGTCCTGTACGAGCTGTGCGAAAAAAAGGCCGAGCATTAAGCGGCAAGCGGGCAAGGCATCGCGGAACGAGAGCGATCGCCGGGACCGTAGTCAACGGAAAACGTATGATCCCGAGCAAAGCCGTAATTGGATAACAACCGCGATCGCCGGCCGCAGCTGATGGAAAACGGGGTGCGCATTCAAGAGTAGGCACGTCGGTCTATCAGACTCCCTTGCCGCGTGCGGGTGCTCTGACGGAAGACGTTCGGCGACGCGCCCTTTCGGTTGCGCCCATGGATGGAAATCGATGCGGCAAGCGGATGCCGAGATCACGATATGGGGTGGGGAACACGTGGACATTTACGATAAAATCAATGAATTATACGATCGTCGCCGCAAAGTCGAACTCGGCGGGGGCGACGAAAAGATTGAAAAGCAGCATCAAAGAGGCAAGCTGACGGCGCGGGAACGCATCGACCTGCTCGTCGACCCCGGGAGTTTCGTCGAGCTGAATCCTTTTATCGAACATCGCGCCCAGCATCTCGGATTAAACGGCGACGCGCCCGGCGAAGGCGTCGTCACGGGTTTTGCCAACATTTCGGGGCGGCCGGTGTTTCTCTTTGCCCAAGATTTTACCGTCTTCGGCGGCGCTCTCGGAGAAATGCACGGGAAAAAAATAGCCGCCGTCATGGACATGGCCGCCAAAAAGGGTGTTCCGATCATCGGGCTGAACGATTCGGGGGGCGCCCGCATCCAAGAAGGCGTCGTCTCGCTAGACGGATACGGCCACGTCTTTTACCGCAACACCATTTATTCCGGCGTCATCCCGCAAATTTCCGTCATATTGGGGCCGTGCGCGGGCGGCGCCGTCTATTCGCCCGCACTGACGGATTTCGTCATCATGGTCGATCATACGAGCCAAATGTTTATCACGGGGCCGAAGGTCATTCAGACGGTGACGGGAGAAAAGATCAGCGCCGAGGATCTCGGCGGGTCGGAAGTGCACAATCGCCTCAGCGGCAACGCCCACTTTCGAGCGAAGAGCGAGGAGGAAGCGTTCGCCATCGTCCGCAAACTCCTCGGCTATTTGCCCGCCAATAATCGGGAGACGGCGCCGGTTGCGGAAGGCGACGGGACATCGGATTACCGGGAAAATCTCATCGATCTCGTCCCGTTTGATCCGACGCGTCCCTATGACGTGCGCCGGGTGATTGAAGAGATTGTCGACCGCGGCTCTTTTATGGAAGTGCACGCCGCCTTCGCCAAAAACGCGGTCGTCGGTTTTGCACGTATAAAAGGGACCGCGGTCGGCATCGTCGCCAACCAACCGAAGGCGATGGCGGGCGGCCTCGACATTGACGCTTCGGATAAAGTCGCCCGCTTTATCCGCTTCTGCGATGCGTTCAATCTGCCCCTCATCACGTTCGTCGACGTCACCGGGTTTTTTCCGGGCGTCAAACAGGAGCACGGCGGCATCATCCGGCACGGCGCAAAAATTATATATGCTTACGCGGAAGCGACCGTGCCAAAGCTGACCGTCATCCTGCGCAAAGCTTACGGCGGCGCGTACGTGGCCATGAACAGCAAATCGATCGGGGCCGATCTCGTGTTCGCCTGGCCGAACGCGGAAATCGCCGTCATGGGTCCGGAAGGGGCGGCGACGGTCATTTTTGCCAAAGAAATTCAGGAAAGCCCGGACCCTGTGCGGACGCGCGCGGAAAAAATCCAGGAATATCGGGAACGCTTCTCCAATCCTTATGTCGCCGCCGCCTACGGAATGGTCGACGACGTCATCGACCCGCGCGAAACGCGCATTAAATTGCTGCAAGGGTTGGACATGCTCCGTGGAAAGCGGGAAACGCGCCCGTGGAAAAAGCACGGGAACCTTCCGCTCTAAGCATGACGAATTCAACGCCAGCATGAAACGGGAGAGACCCGCGGCAAAACGTGTCCTTCATGGATGTTAGCCCGTCCGCGGCGAAAAGAGTCCGCATGAAGGAGGCTTCTGTTTTTCATCGCCGTGCGCCTTTATTCGTTGCAGCGCGTACCGTTCCTCCGCGTTTTTCGGGCGTTTTGGGAAAGCCGTCATTGGCGCGCCGGCTTTTAGCGGCGTATAATGAAACATGTACCCTAGCCGAATACATAGGAGTTGAATGATGGTGGTAAATCAAGACCGACTCGTCAAAGAATTCATGGAACTGGTGCAAATCGATTCGGAAACGGGGGAAGAAGGCGGCATCGCCGGCGTGTTGAAAGAAAAATTCGCGGCGCTCGGCGTGAAGGTCGAGGAAGACGACGCGAAAGCAAAAACCGGCCATGGGGCCAACAACTTGATCTGCACACTGGCAGGCACGGAAGACGTCGATCCGATTTATTTTACTTCCCACATGGACACGGTCGTTCCGGGGAAAGGCGTCAAGCCGTCGATCAAGGACGATAAAATCGTTTCGGACGGCACGACGATTTTGGGCGCGGACGACAAAGCGGGCCTGGCGGCGATGTTTGAAGCGATCCGCGTTATAAAAGAAAACGGCATCTCCCACGGCACGGTGCAATTCGTCATTACGGTCGGGGAAGAATCGGGCCTTGTCGGCGCCAAGGCGCTGGATGCGGCGAAAATCAAAGCGAAATTCGGCTACGCCCTTGACAGCGACGGCCCCGTCGGCGACATCATCACCGCCGCTCCGTCGCAAGCGAAACTGAAGGTGACCGTCCTCGGTAAAACCGCGCACGCCGGTGTCGCTCCTGAAAAAGGCGTCTCCGCGATCACGGTGGCGGCGAAGGCGATCGCGAAGATGCCGCTCGGCCGCATCGACGAAGAAACGACGGCGAACATCGGCCGGTTCAGCGGCGGGCAAAAGACGAACATCGTATGCGACCGCGTGGACATTTTGGCCGAAGCCCGTTCGCTCGTCAAGGAAAAACTCGACGCCCAAGTCGCGAAAATGAAGTCGGCATTTGAGGAAACCGCCAAGGCGATGGGCGGCGAAGCCATTGTCGACGTCGAGATGATGTATCCGAATTATCGATTTGAGGAAAACGACCGCGTCGTCGCCATCGCCAAGCGGGCGGCGCAAGCGATCGGTCGCACCCCGCGCGTTCTCCAAAGCGGCGGCGGTTCCGACGCCAACGTCATCAACGGCCTCGGCATCCCAACCGTCAATCTCGCCGTCGGCTACGAAGACATCCACACGACAAACGAAAAAATGCCGATTGCAGAACTCGTCAAGACGGTCGAATGGATCGTCGCGATCATCAAGGAAGTCGCGGCGGAAAAGCCATGACGGAATAAGGCGCCGCCTTTTGCCGGCAGCCGAACGGGCAAAGGCGATAAAAGCGGAAAACTTCGACGCGCCGGCCGGCAGAGCGCTGCGCCTCAAAGCTTTCCGCTCGCAGCCGATAGCGCCAGAAGCGAACGAATCAAACGCTCCCTCAGCGGAGCGTTTTTTTATATTGGTATTGGAAAATCCCCCTTTCATAACGTTATAATAACGTTAACCGAAAGTTTGTTTGGTCTGGATCGAACGGCGGGTGACGAAGATGAACGGACGAATCATCTTTCACATCGATATGAACAGCTTTTACGCTTCGGTGGAAGCCGTCCATCATCCGGAATGGCGCGGGAAACCGCTCGCGATTGCCGGCAAAGTCGAGGAGCGCCGCGGCATCGTCGTCACCGCGAGTTATGAAGCGCGGGCGAAAGGAGTCAAAGCGCCGATGCCCGTCTGGGAAGCGCGCCGCCGCTGCCCGGAATTGATCGTCAAAACTCCGGATTTTGAGCTCTACCGCGAAGCCTCGCGGCAGCTGTTCAGCCTTCTTAAAACGTATACGCCGCTCGTGGAAAAGGTGTCGATCGATGAAGGGTACATGGATGCGACCGAGCTGGCCCGCCGCGTGCACCCGCTTCGACTCGCCGAAGACATCCAGAAACGCCTTCTGGACGAACTCGAATTGCCGTCGAGCATCGGCATCGCACCGAACAAGTTTCTCGCCAAGATGGCGTCGGACATGAAAAAACCGCTGGGCATCACCGTTCTCCGAAAACGGGACGTGCCGAAAAAATTATGGCCGCTCCCGATCGCCGATATGCACGGCGTCGGCGCAAAGACCGCGGAAAAATTAACGGCGATCGGCATTCGCACGATCGGGGATTTGGCCGCAGCCGACAAAGCGCAAATCGCCGCATTGCTCGGCCAATACGGCGAGATGCTGCACGAACGGGCGAACGGTCGGGACGCACGGCCGGTCGATCCCGAGGCGGAGGCGGTTTTTAAAAGCATCAGCCAATCGACGACCTTGCCGGAAGATATCGTTTCCGAAGAAGAAGCCCGCCGCGTTTTTCAACGGCTCGCGGTGCGCCTTTCCGAACGGTTAAAGAAGAAACGTTCGGTCGCCTATCAGGCGGCGATTACGATTCGCTATGCGAATTGGCAGACGACGAGCCACGGAAAAACCGTCCATCAACCGCTGCAATCGCCGCAAGAGCTGGCGGCCATCGCGGTGCGCCTGTTTGCGGAACATTGGGACGGCCGCCCGATCCGCCTTCTCGGCATCTCCGTCCAGTCCCTTGAAGACGCCGCCCGGGCGACCAAACAATTGGATCTGTTCACGTATCAAACCGATGCGAAGGAAGAGCCGCTTCTGGAAGCCATTCAACGGCTCGAAGCCAAGTACGGCGCACCGGTCGTACAAAAGGGCGTCGCCCGCGGCCAAGCGGCATTCAAAAAAGCTCAGGCCGACGGAGCGCGCACGCCGCCACCTTCGCCTCGCCCCAAGCAAAGCCGCCATGAACACTCGGAGAGCGAAGCGGAGGAAAGGCCCGATTCGGAAAACGAATCGCACGCGTGAAACCATCGCCGCCTGACGTTTCGGCAAGGATGCGGAAAAACAGGGGGAAAGAAATGAAACGGATTTTAATTCTCGGTTCCGGCGGATCGGGCAAATCCACGCTGGCGAGCGCTTTGGGAGAAGCCTTGAATATCAGGGTCGTCCATTTGGACGCCGTTTATTGGAATCGCGGTTGGCAGCCGACGGAACGGGCGCGATTTATCGAGAAACTTCGGCCTTTGTTGGCGGCGGAAGAATGGATCATCGAAGGCAATTACAGCGGGACGCTTGACCTGCGGCTTGAGCGGGCGGATACCGTCGTTTTTCTCGATTTGCCGCGTTGGTTATGCTTGTACCGCGTAGTGAAGCGGCGCATCGCCTATCGGGGCCGATCGCGGCCGGATATGGCCGAAGGCTGCCGGGAAAAGCTTGATCCCGACTTTGTCAAATGGGTGTGGCGCTATCCGAAGGATAAACGGCCTGAAATGCTGAAAAAACTGCAAAAATGCCGGGGCGAAAAAACCGTCATCCACCTCAAATCCAGGCGGCAAGTGAAACGTTTTATGAAAACGGTCCGTCAAGCGCATCGGACGCACGGTTCGGCGTTGTGCTGAGCGTTTTCGGGTCCCCATTTTCCGCGGAAAGCGTCAGGCCTTTCGGGCTGAGGTGGGCGCCGCTCGTTCATCGGGATATAATAAAAAACATGCGGGATTGCAGATAAGGACAAGTCGTGCGCCATGAACCGCCGGAACGTTGTCAGTCACGGCCGGTCATGCGCAGGAAAGCGAGGGTTGCCGTTGGAACTGCTGTTTTTGGGAACGGGGGCCGGCGTGCCGGCCAAGCGCCGCAACGTGTCCGCCGCCGCGCTCATCATGCCGGAACGCGGCGGAGAAACGTGGCTATTCGATTGCGGCGAAGCCACTCAACACCAGATCTTACATACCCATGTCAAACTGGCCAAAATCACAAAGATTTTCATCACCCATTTGCACGGGGACCATATTTTCGGATTACCGGGTCTCCTCGGCACCCGGTCGTTTCAAGCGGACGGGGAGCGATTGGACATCTACGGTCCGCCGGGCATCCGCGCCTTCATCGAACAGACGTTGCATCTCTCCGGCACGCATTTGACGTATCCGTTATCCGTCACCGAAATCGACGAAGGCGTGATTCTCGAAGACGAGGCGCTTGTCGTCGAAGCGCGCCGGCTGGAGCACGTTCTGTTGAGCTTCGGATTTCGCGTGATGGAAAAAGATAAGCCCGGACCGCTGCTCGCGGAAAAAATTCAAAGCGAACTCGGCCTCCCGCCGGGTCCGATTTATAAACGGTTTAAGGAACAGGAAACCGTGACGCTCCCGGACGGCCGGACGGTCCGGAGCGCCGACTACATCGGCCCGCCGAAAAGAGGCAAGATCGTCGCGATGCTCGGCGATACGCGCCCGTGTTCGGGAGCGGCGGCGCTTGCCGCGGCGGCGACGGTGCTCGTGCATGAAGCGACGTTCACGGTCGATAAAGAAGCCTCGGCCAATCAATACGGACACTCGAGCGCGCGCCAGGCGGCGTCGACCGCTAAGGAAGCTGGCGTTCAAGCGTTGATTCTGACGCACATCAGCTCGCGCTACCGTGAATCGGAAGCGCTGCTCGCCGAGGCGCAAGCCGTTTTCCCCAATACGTATGTCGCGGAAGACCTTTGGTCGTACGTCATTTAAGACGGCGTTGCTTCAAAACAATCCATAAAAAAGCGGCCCGATCGGCGGTGGATTACCGCTTCGGGCCGCTTTTTGTAAACGGCGACAGGCTTCAATTGATTTACGCGAAAGCGCCGATGCGTTTACGCGTTCCAACCGCGTTGATATTGTACCGGACCTTCGATTTCCGTCCGCAATTCTTTGGCGGCGCGATACGGCCAGTACGGATCGCGCAGCAGTTCGCGGGCGAGGAAAATGAGGTCGGCGCGTCCGTTCTTCAAAATTTCTTCGGCTTGGGTGGCGTTTAAGATCAAGCCGACCGCGCCGGTCGCTATCTCGGCTTCGCGGCGGATTTTTTCGGCGTAAGGCACTTGATAGCCCGGATAAGCGTCGATTTTCGCCGGGACGACGGCGCCCGAACTGCAGTCGATCAAATCGACGCCTTGAGCTTTCATCTTTTTCGCGAAATAGACGTGATCATTCGGGGTATTGCCGCCTTCGGCGTAATCGTTCGCGGACACCCTGACGAAGAGCGGGCCTTCCCAGACCGTTTTCACCGCGTCGATCACTTCCGACAACAGGCGGTAGCGTCCGTCGCGGTCGCCGCCGTATTCGTCGCTCCGATGGTTCGCGAGCGGGGAAAGGAATTGGTTGATCAGGTAGCCGTGGGCGGCGTGGATTTCGATGACATCAAAGCCTGCTTCCTTCGCGCGCCGCGCCGCTTGCTTAAAGGCCTCGACGGTTTCCTTGATTTGATCGACGGTCATCGCTTCGGGCGTCTTCGATTTTTCATCGAACGGAATGGCCGATGGCGCGATGATCGGTCCGTCGATTACGGCTTTTCGCCCGGCGTGTGCGAGCTGGATGCCGATTTTGCTGCCGAATTCATGGCAGAGGTCGACGAGCTTTTTCAACCCTTCGATGTGGTCATCGCTCCAAATCCCCAAATCGTACGGGGAAATGCGCCCTTGCGGCGTGACCGCGGTCGCTTCAAGGATGATGAGGCCGACTTGGCCGACGGCGCGGCTCGAATAGTGGGTCAAATGCCAATCGGTGACCTTGCCGTCTTGCTTGAAGCAAGAATACATGCACATGGGAGACATGACGATCCGGTTTTTCAACGTGACGTTCTTGATGGTAAAGGGGGTAAAAAGGGCTTTCTCCATGCTCTCACGTCCTCTTCGTCTTGCTAATCGGTTTTTCTCACGTGTCGGCATTATAACACAGTCGCGGCGAATTCGGGATGAATTTGCTCATCGCTGCGACCGGCGCCAACGGCTTGTCGGACGTTTTGATCATCGGCGCGGGTAAATGAACGCTGCTTAAAACTTGATGCGTTTGAAAAAATCAAGGATCGCTTTTTCATAGGTTTCGGGTTCGTCGACGAAAGCCATCGTATGGTCGGAGCGGGCGAACGTCACCAGATCGATGTCCTTTTTGTCTTTATATGTATCGTAAATGGTTTGGCTGTCGGCATAAGGAATTTTGCTGTCCGCTTTGGAATGGATCAGCAGAATCGAGCCGTTGAATTTCGCGAGCGCTTCGATCGGGCGGAAACCGTCGGCATGGACGCCGGTGACGATCGGCACCCATACATTTAATATCAGCGGTGTAAACGGAAAGTTGGGCAATCCCGACCACTTCGACAAATTATCCTTCAGATAGGCGCCGAGATCTTCAAAGGGAGAATCGGCGATGACGGCCTTGACCGCGGGGTGCTCGCCCGCCACTGCCAGCGCGGTGGAGGCGCCCATCGACCAACCGATGAGACTGACCTCCGCCTTGGGATCCAGGCGCTCGACTTCATCCACGGCCGAAAGCAAATCTTTTTGTTCATCATAGCCGACCGTCGTCGTGTCGCCCTCGGATTGGCCGCTGTTTCGATAATCAAAGGCGAGAATGTTGTAGCCGCTGTCGTGCAGAAATTTGAAAAAGTCCAGTCCCGGCCGGCCGGCGGGTTTGCCGTCTTCCGGCCAAATCAGGCGGTTTTGCCGGTAACCGTGGCTCGTGATCACCCACTTGTGGATCGGTTTGTCGGCTTTGATCACCCAGCCTTTTAAGGCGATTCCGCCTTGCCGGCTTTTAAACGTGACGTTTTGAAAGCCGAGCCCGATTTGGCCGGGATCGAGCTTGACCGGTTTTTTGGCGGGATGGGATAATTCATAGGTGACGTAATAACTCAAGCCCAGCGCCGCGAGCAAACCTAAAAGGATGAGGGTGAGGATGGCGGCATAGGCCCATTTTTTCCAGGCGCGCCGCCTGATCACCGGATAGATCGGCGGTTGATGGATGGTCGGATTCATGGTTGGTCCCCCTTTAAAATGCGTTCAACATTGTTTTTTATCGTTTCTGTCGGTTGCGGGCAGCGGTCGCTACGACCGCTCCGTTTTGGCCGTTTGAATCTTTTGGCGGCGCTTTTATGTCCCGTGAACGCGGGAGGCGGCATGGGGTTGTCCGATCGCAAGGCAGGCGGTCGGCCGGATGGCGAAACGACGCGCCGCCCGAGGTGATGGCCGGACCCGCGAAGGCGAGGCTTGTCTGTCATCATTCTCTAAGCCCAAGCCGACTGCGTAAAGGACTTGCCCCCATGTCCCGCCCAAGCGCGCTTTGTTGTCGTGAAACATCGCTGCCGTGCCGCCGTTGGCCTCCGCGCGGGAGGCATCCGGGCGTTGCCATTCGACGACAGAGCGTTCATCCATCCCGTTTCTTGCGGATTTTTGCCGCCAGGGCGGGTTCATCCGTGATCAGGCCGTCCACGCCCCAGGCGATCAACGCTTCCATAAGGTGCGGTTGATTGACCGTGAAGGGGCGGATCAACAGCCCGTTTTCGTGCAAGGTTTGGACAAGCGTCGGGGTGAGGAGGCGAAAATAGGGATGGACGCCAGCTGCCCCGATGGCTTTGGCATATTGCGCCGGATTGGCGATCGGTTTGCTGTAAAGCGGTGCGGTTTGGGCTTCTTTGACCATTTTCTTGATTTTAATGAGACTGTCATGGTTGAAAGAGGAAAAGATCGTACGTTCCATCATGCCGTATCGTTCGATCAGCTCGATCGTCAGGCGCTCCATGCCGGCATAAGGAAACAGGTTGTTTTTGAATTCGATGACGAGATCCAGCCGGGTGGGGGCGATCCATTGCAAAACTTCTTCCAAAGTAGGGATTTCCGCCCGCCGGTATTTCCATCCCTTCCAGCTGCCCGCGCTCAGCTTTTTCAAGTTTTTGGCCGTATAATCTTTGACGAAGCCGTATCCGTCGGTCGTCCGATCCACCGTCTCATCGTGCATGATGATTGGGATCCGATCTTTGGTCAGTTGGACGTCGAGTTCAATGGCGTCCGCGCCATCCTTCGCCGCTTGGACGTAGGCGATCATCGTGTTTTCCGGCAGTTTGCCGCTTGCGCCGCGGTGCGCGATGATGTGTGTGGTCACCGCCGATCCCCCCATCTCACCATGAAAATTTCCTTTCGTTCATGAAAGGCGGAATTTAAAAGGAATATTCATGGAAAAAAGCGAATCCTTTATATCATATGGCGAGCGGGTGAAGACGGAACCAGCGGTTGCGCTTGGACCGTTGAACGGCTGGGGCGAAGAAACCGGAATAAACATCCTGTCACCAAAAAATTCATAAAAATTTTAGCATAATCGCCGTTTTTCGACCATCCGGATCTTTGACAACGGCGGTGAGAAACGTTCATGATGAAATCGTAAGACGGATCCGTGCGGTTTCCGCGGCAAAAGGCGGGGATCGATGAAGGCAAATTGAAACGGCGCATCGGCGCTCCCGATCATCGGGTTCCGGCCGGTCCCGATTCCGTGACCTTCATCTTTGTGCCTGGATGGCGAAAGGATGCCGTGAGCGATGGTGTGAGGCGGCCGGCGCTGGACGCCGAGGCGAAAGCGTTGAGCGTGGACGGCTGCAATGTCGGTTGGGCGACGGGTCTTTGCCTTTTTGCCTGAGGATGGTCCGGACGCCGCGGTGGAGCCAGTCCGCGCGAGTCATTGTTTTTCAAGGCGTTGCCATCCGTTTTTTTGGAAAGCCGGCGGCGGTGAACATTCCGATCGCCCTCGTTTGTTTTACAGGAGCAACGGACGGGCTATAGGATCATGCCGGCATAGGGGGAGTGCACATTGACAGCGATGAAAGTGGGCGACGGTATTTTTTCGGTGACGGTGCCGACGCCTTTTGCAGTCGGTCCGGTCAATATATATATCGTCGTGAAAGAGAACCGGATGATGTTGGTGGACGCCGGTGCGAACACGGATGAGGCATGGGAGGTGTTGCTGCGGGCGCTTCGCGATTTAAATAAGCGTCCGGAAGACGTCGACGTCATCGTTCTCACGCATCACCATCCCGATCACACCGGTTTGGTCGACCGTTTCCCGGAAGCGATCCCGGTCTGCGGCCACCCGCGGCTCGAACCGTGGTTGACGAAAGACCGTGCGTTTAAGGAACGCTACGATCGGTATTTTCGGGATTTGGCCGTGCGTTTAGGCATCCCGTCCGCCTTTCTCGACCGGATGCCGAAGCTTGATCATTACTTGCGATACGGCGGCCGGCGCGCGTTGACGCACAAGCTGGATGACGGCGATGCCGTTCCCGGTTTTGAAGAATGGAAGGTGTGTTATGCCCCTGGCCACGCGCAAAGCCACATCGCGCTGTTGCGCGACGACGGCGTTTTGATCGGCGGCGATGTCCTCCTTGAACACATTTCTTCCAACGCGATCGTCGAGCCGCCCTACAATGACTCGGAGCCGGCTCCGCACACGTTGCTGCAATACCGGAGCACCCTTAAAAAGTGTGGGGATTGGCCGATCCGCACCGTTTTGCCCGGGCACGGCCAAGCCTTTGCCTTTGATGGCCGCCTGATCGCACAAAAATTGAGCGAGCAAGAAGAACGGCGGAATCGCATTTATGAGTTGATCAAGAGCGGCAAAAGGACCGCGTTGGATATCAGCATCGCCTTGTTTCCGGACGCGTGGAAGAAGCAGCTTGATCTCGTTTTGTCGGAAGTCATCGGACATCTCGACTGGCTCAAAAGCGACGGCTTGATCACCGTGAACGAGGCGAACGGCGTTGAACTTTATGAACCCGCGGAGTAAAGTTTCAGCAAAGCGCGGCCGCTGACAGATGCTGCCGTCAAGCCCCGTTTGGATCATCGGACGGGCGAAGCGCATCTTGAGGCTTTCTTGACGTTCGGGGCGCCGTTTTAGACGAGAACGCGGCGGCCGAGCGGGAAGCGGCAGTTGTGAATTCCTCGTCCATGCGGCATGGGAGATGGAAAGATTGGATCGTCGCTTTTCACAGCTGTGAAGTTTTGCCGAAGAAAAGCGGCGGAATCGCCGAAAGATGCCTGGTTTTGCGGTTCATGATCAGCGTGAGGAGGAAAGGGGGGAATTGCGGATGGCGCAAGAGCGTTTAAAGGGAAAAAAGGTCATCATTACCGGCGCTTCGAGCGGCATCGGCCGCCATTTGGTGCGGGAAGTGGCGAAACGCGGCGCCGACGTCATCATCATCGCCCGCTCGACCGACAAGCTGAAACGTTTGAAAGCGGAGATCGAGATGCAGTACGATGTCCGCGTCGAGCCGTTTACGGTGGACATGGGCGATTTGTCGCAGGTCAAAGCGGCGTTTGAGACGATCAACATGCAGTGGCCGACGATCGACGTCCTGATCAACAACGCGGGATTCGGCGTTTTTGATTATTTTGAAGCCTCCGATCTCGACGTTATGCGGCGCATGTTTGCCGTCAATGTGCTCGGCCTGATGGCCGCGACCCGGATGATTTTGCCGAAGATGCTTCAGCAAGGCGAAGGCCATATCATCAATGTCGCATCGATCGCCGGAAAACTCGCGACGCCGAAAGCCTCGGTCTATTCGGCGACGAAGAGCGCGGTGCTCGGATTCACAAACGGTTTGCGGATGGAACTGAGAGGGAAAGGCATCAAAGTGACCGCCGTCAACCCCGGGCCGGTCAAAACGAATTTTTTCCGCACCGCCGACCCGGACGGGCGCTATGCCGCCAACGTTGCACGGTGGATGGTCACCCCCGAAGCCGTCGCCCGCAAAATCGCCCAGGCGATCGGAACGAACAGGCGGGAGATCAACATCCCTCTGACGTTGAGTGCGGGTGCCCGCCTATATCAAGTTTTTCCGGCGCTTGTCGAAAAAGTCGCCGGGCGGTTTCTAGATAAAAAATAGCGGCCGGAACACCCGACCACTGTAGATATTTCAGGGCGCGGGCGGCGTCGCAAAGATCACGGCCGTTTGTCTTCAAACGCCAATGATTTGACGTTCGGATGAGGATGCCAAATGGAAAAAGGCGTGGTCGGCTGACCCGTTTCAAAAATGGCCGGGGCCAAGCGCTTTATTGGAAGGCTTGGCCCCGGCGTTTTCTTTTGGCCGCCATGAAGGGACCGCCATCGGTTGCCGAGGTTTTTGAACGCCATCCGCTAGTGACGGGAAGCCGATGTTGACGGGATCCTTTAAAAATCCGGCCGCATCCAAAATGCGTTCACGTCATGCCTGCGGTTTGTACGAAGATGAATCGCGGTGCGTAACGGCTCATCGCCATTGCTTTTACGGGGCACTGAGGGCGAGCAAACCGGAAGCGAATGCCGTCCGGCTGGATTCAACGAAAGGGGAGGAGAATTCAACGAAAGCCGAGGATGATTCAACAAAAGTCGGGACAAATTCAATGCCGATGGGAATTTTTCAACGAAACTCGGGGGGAATTCAATAAAACTAAATTTTGAAAATATATCCGGATGTTGCTTCGGCTTTCCGTTGCAATCTTCCATTCCAACCGCCTTCTTTGAATGGAAAATGGATTCCTTTTTAAACGCTCGGAGTGGTCGCGGGGCATAATGCCCCGTCTTTTTATGGGAAAATTTAGTTGCTTTACCTGTCGTTTTTCATGGATACAAGAACATATATTCGCATAAAATAGAAACAAGAATATATGTTCGGGTGGTGATGAGCGATGATCCAAGCGACAAAATTGCCGCGCCGCAACATCATTTGCATCGACATGAAAAGCTTTTTTGCCAGCGTCGAAGCGGTCGATCGCGGTCTCGATCCGCTCACATGCCATCTGATCGTCGTCAGTGATACCGAACGACAGGGCAGCGTCATCCTTGCCGCTTCTCCAAAAATGAAAGAGGATTACGGCATCCGTACCGGCAATCGGTTGTTCGAGGTGCCGAAGAATCCGAAAATACGCATCGTCAACGCCCGCATGTCGCGCTATCTTGAGCGATCGCTGGCGATCACGAAGCTTTTGAACGAATTCGTGCCGATCGAATGCATCCATCCGTACAGCATCGACGAAAGTTTTGTTATGCTCGACGGCACGGAGCGGCTGTGGGGGCCGGCCGAACGTGCGGCCGAAAAAATCCAATCCGAAATCGCCAAGCGGTTTGGTTTGCCTGCGGCGATCGGCATCGGGCCGAACATGCTGCTTGCGAAACTCGCCTTGGACCTAGAAGCAAAGAAGAAGGGCATCGCGCGGTGGGATTACGCCGATGTTCCGGAAAAATTGTGGCCGGTCGAGCCGCTCAGCAGAATGTGGGGCATCGGCAGCCGGTTGGAACGCACGCTCAATCGCATGGGGATTATGTCGGTCGGCCAGCTCGCTCATTATGATCGAAAAATCCTTGAAAAACGGTTCGGCGTGATGGGCACGCAATTGTATTATCACGCCTGGGGCATCGATTTATCGGAAATCGGCGCGCTGAATTTGGAAAGGCAGATGAGCTATGGAAAAGGACAGGTGTTGCTGCGCGATTACAACAACCCCAAAGACATTCAACATGTGATTCTTGAAATGTGCGAAGAAGTCGCGCGCCGCGCCCGCCAGGACGGCAAAGTCGGGCGAACCGTCAGCCTCGGCGTCGGCTACAGCAAAGCGGAAGGCGGCGGAGGCTTTCACCGCTCCAAAACGATGGAGCGGCCGACCAACATCACAATGGACATTTATCGCGCCTGCCTCGATCTTTTTCATAAGTTTTACGGCGGCCAGACGGTGCGCAGGCTCTCGGTGACGCTCTCCAACGTCTCCGATGATGACGGTTATCAGCTGGACCTCTTTGACCCTGGGTATGAAAAACGCCGCCGCCTCGGCTATGTGATGGACCAAATTCGCGAAAAATACGGCTCGACCGCGTTGCTGCGCGCCGTCTCCTATACGAAAGCGGGCACCGCGTTGGAGCGCAGCAAGCTGCTCGGCGGCCACCGGGCGTAACCAACGGGCACGGACACCTCTCTAATGGATCCCGAGCACGCGGCTCGGGGTCCATTGCTTATCCAAACCACTTCCTTTTGGCTGTTTATTCAGAAAAAAGGATTTAATTCAATGAACGCGAAAATAAAATAAAGAAATAAATTTTTTCATAAAAGGTTTCAAAGACTAAAATAAAAGATTCAATCAAGGAGTTAAGATGTCGTAACCTTTTAATCTTTGAAGGCAGCCAATGAAATGATAGCTGATGCTGGAGGTTTTCCTATGTCCATTCTACGTAACCGTCATTTCACTATTTTATCCTTCGGTTTGCTTGTCTCAGTGGTCGGTAACAATTTTTTCAAGATCGCTCTGCCTTGGTATGTGTACTCGACGACCGGGTCAAAATTGGACTTGGCCCTAACCGGAATATTTCAAACACTGCCGGGTATTTTAGGCTTGTTTGTAGGGGTTTTTGTTGATCGCTGGCGCAAGCGGGAAACAATGATTTGGACGAACATCATACGAGGTCTCATTTGCGTGTTGCTTTATGTGGTTGTTTTCCTGCATCCTCCACTCATCATCCTGCTTATCCTGGTGATGTTATTAGAAATTGTCGGCACCTTCTATATTCCCGCGGAAAATGCTTTTTTGCCATTCATTCTGCCAACAGAGGAACTCACTTCGGCCATGGGACTGATACAATCTATTGCAGCATTAGCGAGGTTATTCGGTATTTTACTCGGCGGTGTATTAATAAGCTTAGTTGGAGCGCAACTCTTATTTTTGCTTGATGCTATGACGTTTGGAGTTGCCTTGATCAGCCTCTTATTTGTACGGGTCAATGAAACGGTTCCTCCCCTCACAAAAAAGGCTTCTTTTGCACGCGAGTGGTTGGATGGGGTGCGCGCCGTGATCAGTTTCAAAGTGCTGCTGCGAATCGTGTTCGTGACAACTTTAACCGGCTGTGTTCTTGCCCCTTTGGACATCGTCATGACGGCATGGGTCAAGGGTCCGCTTCATGGCACAGGACCGATGCTTGGGATGATTAATGCCTCTCTTATCGTCGGTATTATGGTCGGCGGTCTGTTGCTCGGACACATTAATAAACGAATGCCCCTCAAGACGATTTTAACTTTGAGCCTAGTGGTTGCCGGTGTCAGCATGAGCGTGATTGGACTGATCGCTAATATGTACTGGGCCATGGCTTTTGGGGTGATTGTTGGATTTTCGATGGGGATCTTTAACGGGTCTATCTTCGCAATGGCTTTGCATGTTATTCCTGAACAAATGCGCGGACGCATGTTTTCCATCATCAATTCCATCTCTGTACTGGCTGTACCGCTCGGCATGGCGTTGTATGGATGGATGATGGTTTATGTGCCATTGGAATGGATATATGTCTTAATGGGGGTACCGACCTTGCTCAGCGGTCTCAGTTTTTTGCTGCCGTTAAAGGACAAAATTACAGACCTAGATAAAAGCCATGGAAATGGAGGAAAAGAAACAGTAGGTACGGGGAGCTGATCGACATATCTATTAGGCGCACCTTGTTAAAACGATCTATAAAATCTATGGACCGTTCAAGGCGTCGTATAAGGGGGCTGCTATGTTTCGGCCATTTAAGATCGCCCTATGCTCAAATAGATCCTTGGATATAAATATTTATCGACATTTAGAAGCTTTTCATTAGTTATGCAAACTTTTGAGAAGCTTCTTTTTTTGGGATTGAGTGACATGAAGGCAGACGTTTCGAGTTGTTTCATCCTTATGACCTTGATAGTTTCTGGCTTACACCAGCTTCGGCAAGAAGGCATGTATGCGTATGCCGCAGTGAATGCCGTGTGAATGACTCATTTATTCCAGCCATCTTCAACAGGTTTTCATCCGTATCTGAAGAAGAAGTTAAAACTCAAAGTCAACGAGGAGAAAAGTGCGGTCGCCCGCCCTTGGAAACGAATGAAATACATTTTTGAAGTCGGGGATAGCATGAGAGAAAAATTGAGATGATGTGCAAAAAAAGCCTTCATCATTAGCCATGAGCCGTTGCTTTTAACGTTTTTAAACTTTTTATATACAAAAATGTATAATAATTATAACAATAAGGAGAGGATTTCTTTGAAAAAGCCTTTATTCGTTCTGGCGGTCGTTTTTGTTCTTTTGGGGTGTTCCCATAAAGAAAACAACACTGCAAGCGCCAGCAAAAGTTCCGGTCATGGTACGCAATTGACGGTTGAACGATTGGATAAGAATTCCTTATCATTAGAAGACAAAATTCATGGATTGATGCGGCAGAAGGGTTATCCCAATTCTGAAGACATCATCGATTATGAAATAAAGGGCAATTATATATTCGTTTTGACCTATAATATACGAAAAGGATTTGATATAACAGTGCTGGAGGACCGTCCAAATGACTTAAAATGGGTGAACACCTATGATACCGATGAGGAGACGCTCATTGGCGTAAAAAAAGACGGACCTTTCATGATGGCCATTCACCCGGAGGATCAAGATGTAAAGGATGTCAAAGCTTTCGGGCAGCCAACCAAATTGATTAAAGTGACCAAGAATTATAATGAAGATTATAAAGAAGAAATAAAATGCTGGATCTATGTTTCCGGCAACATCGGGAAACCTCCTCAAGACTATAACCCGGAAAAAGATATAAAGTATATCAAGTGAATTCATGAAGGAGGAGCTTTTTGAGCAAGGTCTCCGTTTTTTGTGGTTAATGGCGACGGAGGGCGGGCAATCCATGCGGATGGATTTGACGCGGGATCGGCCTCCATTTTTACATCGGCTTTCAGACCTTTAAATTATGTTATAATAAACCTACCTAACGTTAGGTTGTACTTGCACGAAGGAGGCGGACGATGTGTCAACCGTGTCCGAAATCAAAAAAATTGCGCTCGCCCTGTTTTCGAAAAAGGGTTATGACGGCACATCCTTGGCGGAGATCGCCGCCGGTGTCGGAATCAAGAAACCGTCCTTGTACGCCCATTTTAACGGAAAAGAAGACTTGTTTTTGACGGTGTTTCGCGAAACGTTGGACCGATACGTTCAGATGATCCGACAGACATTGCAGCAAATCCGCGACGCTTCCGTCGAAGTCAAACTGCGCGAAATTCTGTACAGCCATTGCCGCTATTACATGACCCACTCGGAGGATAGCGCATTGCTCAAACGGGCGATGCTTTTTCCTCCAAACGATTTGGCTTCCGCCCTTCAGGACGAATTCCTCGCTTCCGAAGAGGCGCTGACCGCGCTCATCGCCGATTTGTTCCGCGACGGCATCGCCAGCGGCGTCATCCGCGGGGAAGCCGTCGAAGATTTGATGGCTTCTTATTACTGCTTGATAGACGGCTTGTTCGTGCAAATGTTTTATTACAAAAAAGAAGACTTTGAAAGCAAAATGCAAAGCGCGTGGAAAATCTTTTGGAAAGGGATTGCGGTTCGGAGGTGACCGGGAATGGATGTTTTGGTCCAATATAAATGGTGGATTCTCGCCGCGCTTGAGGTGCTCGCCTGGTCGTCCACCTTTTTTATGCTGTTTGCCCGCTACGGGCTGAAATCGGATGTTTGGTTTAAAATCGGCGTGTTTCTCACGGTGATGACCGGCGTCCTTCCGCAAGTGACGATCGGGGTGATCAATTTTATCGCCACGCGGAAAATCGACTTATTTACGCTCGTCATCGTCCTGCTGATTATATACGGTGCGACGATCGGCAAAAAAGACGTCAAGCGGCTGGACGCTTGGGCGCAGAAAAAATTCGACGGTTTCAAAGGAAAGGCCTCGTAAGCGGCTTGGCAGAACCCGAGGAGGACGCCAGAGCTTGCCAATATGGCGGCGTTTTCTAAGAGGGGGCGGGCAAAGCGGTTTCGGGACTTGCACCCCGTCCCCCGCTTTTTACGGTTGCCATTGGCTGTGAGGAGGTGTACGGACACCTTCTTCCGGTGCGGCGGCGGGAAAAACGGTTGGCGCGGATCACCTGGCAAAATTCCGCGGTCTCCGGTCGGTCCTTACGCTTCCGCCATGGGGGCGAGGGCGACGATGGCGTCCGCGGCGATCACGTGTTTATCCCCGGAATGGTCGCGCACCGTGACACTTCTAGAAACGGGATCCGTTTTTTCAATCATTCCGATCACGGTTCGGCGCTCGCCGTCGCGGATGAACGCGACGGATACGGGACGCCGCCGCGCCAGCGCTTCCTTCAAGCGGGCGTCCAACGCTTCGGCCATTTGCCCGTCCCATGCCGGTTTTTTCGCCTTGAGCCGTTTTTCCCCGTCGCGCCAATCCCTCAGCGCCTTGACGTGTTCGGGCAACATGAGCGATGCCCACTTGATCGATCCGCGATCAAAGATCATAGCGGCTCACCTTCTTGAATGCGAATGTACGTTCTTATTTTATGCCCGCGGTTCGTTTTGATGCAAGGGCCGCCGATTAGGGAGCTATTGGAACCATTGGCGGCAATTGGCTATTTATTTTTTTTAAATATTTTGTGTTATAATGGTGCATCATTTCTCAAAGTTTATTAAACCTGTTGAATCCGTATGGCAAGGGGGGAAGCGAAAATATCAAATCAAAAGAAATGATTCAATCGGTGTCCCAACGCCGGCCGGCAAAGACTTCAACCGCCTTCATGTTTCTGCTCCATCCATCCGGACTTCGGCATCCTTTCAAATTCCTCTTCTTAGAAAAACACCCGTGCGGCATACAAATATTTTCCTTCTATCGGTTCAACCGGTTGTGATTATGGTCAAACACAGAAGAGAGAGGTTATGCGTGTTGATGCGGAAAGGAATTATTTTGATGTTGTCTGCACTCTTGTTGACCGGTTGTCACTTCGACAAATTGGATGCGGGCGCGTCCCGTCAATCCGGCAAAGAAAAAATCGGGCAAACGCCTAATGTGGAAGCAACCCGCGACGCTTTTCTGGAACGATTTGATCAGCCCGATTTTTTGGCCAAAGCTTTTAAAGCGTCCTACGATCGGAAAAGCCATGCCTTGACGCTTGTGCTGAAATACGAAATCAGCCGGCCGTTGTATCAATTTTTAAAAGACCGCGCCTATTATTTTTCTTTCACCTATCCCGAAAAAGTGAAGCGCATCATGGGCGCCGAGGCGACGGCGCTCATCGCGGGGGAAAAGGTCGGCGGCCATCGGCTGACCTATACGGTCACCGTCCGCGAGCCGGTCAAACGGCCGTTGAGCCCGAGTGAAGCGAATATCTTGAATTCTGAAAACAAGGATTACGATTTAAACATCGCCGACTCCGAAAAGAATGTCTTTCATATCTTTAAGGACGTGGCGACGTACGTTCAATTCGACAAGGATACCTCTCCAAGCGTCGACGTGAGCGATCATGAGAAAGAAAAAAGGACAAAATAGGGATCATCCGCGGTCGGGGTGGAGGCGAAGGACGGTCAGTGCATCGATGGCGCGGCATCTGAGGTGCCGCGCTGCATGAAATCGGACGGGGTGATGGAAACTATCGGTGGAGGTGATGTCATGCCACGCGGTAAAGAAAACGACCGGAAAAAAACGAACGGAGTGAACGCGAACCGGCGCCAAGAGGAGAGGGCGCCCGGTTACGGAGACAAAAAAGTCGAAGGGCCGGACAGGCCGTCGACTTAAAAAAGCGAACCCTTGCGGAAATAGAGAGGCACGGGGCCATGGCCCCGTGCCCCGTTTATTTAGGAACGGATTCCAAATAAGCGCGGACGTCTTCGGGCGTTTTGGCGTTCGCGCTGTGCAGGTGGGCGATTTTTTCGCCGTTTTTGAACACGAGCAAGCTCGGAATGCCCATGACTTGGTATTTATCGGCGAGTTCCGGGAATTGGTCGCGGTCGATTTGATACCAATCGAATTCATCGTGTTCTTTAACGATGTCGCCGATGAACATATTAAGCCGTTTGCAGTCCGGGCACCAGCTCGCTTCAAATTTGATGAGCGCGGGTTTTTCGCCGCGAATGGCTTGTTCGAAGTCTTCTAAGCGTTCAATCGTTTTCATGGTGGCATCATCCTCTCTTTCCGCTTTCATCATACCAGAAAAGGGGCGCCGGAGAGTAATACGATGCTCGGGCGCGCCGCGAAGGTTTCTGACGATACGAGCTTGACCACCGCGCGGGCGTTTATAAACCGAACGTAAAGTTCAAGATGATGAAAATCGCGACGATGAGCGCAATCACCGCGATCGAATAATTGCGCTTTTTCAGCTTGTCCAGCCCAAAAAACAAAATCATGGCGCCCAGGCTTAATTGGACGTAATCGGTCGTGACGTTCGCGCCCGGCACGATCATCGAATATAAAATGAAACACAGCGAAACGGCGGCGAAGAAGGCCGATATCGATGACAGCATCGCTAAAATCCTCCTCTAAGACAACTGGCAAAAAAATGTTACGTGATAAAAGACGATGAAAACGGCGGAACGGTTCAAAACGATTTCGGCGGTTGCGCCACCGTTTGTCGATCCGCTGCGGAGATTGATTTTTTCCATCTGCTTTTGCGGAGAGCATTTATAGTTTTGGAGGCTTTTTCATAATGGGGAAGGCGCGGAGGGCACTCAACGGCTCAGGCGGCGGGTTGCGGCGAAGGCTCCGCGGCGCAGTTTCGGGTAAAAAAAGAACCCCCATCGGGAGTTCTCGGAGCAAAGGCAGCAAGCTGTCCAGCAGGCGTAATTTGTAAAAAAAGAACTTCTATCAAGCGTTTCGCCGTAAGCGGAAGGCGGCGGGCGGAAATCGCCGGCGCCGCCTCATTTTGCGCGCCGGTGCAAGGCGTATTGTTTGCTGTCGAGCGGGCGGGAAACATACGGTTGGATGAGATCGGCCGCATCGAGCAATCGATCGATGCTGACGCCGGTTTCGATCCCCATTTCATGGAACATAAAAACGACGTCTTCCGTCGCGACGTTGCCGGTCGCGCCGGGCGCAAACGGGCAGCCGCCGAGGCCGCCGGCCGAGGCGTCGAAGCGGTCGATGCCGGCTAAAAGGCACGCGTAAATATTGGCAAGCGCCAGGCCGCGCGTGTTGTGGAAATGGGCGGTGAGCAAGAGGCGCTTTGGGAGGAGCGCTTTCAACGCGCCGAACAATTCATAGGCATCCTGCGGATTCGCCATTCCGGTCGTATCGGCGACGCTCAATTCATCGACGCCGAGCGCGGCGAACCGGCGGCACAAGTCAATGGTCGCCGCCTTTTCCACCTGACCTTCATATGGGCAATGAAACGCCGTCGAAATGCAGATGCGGACGAATTTGCCGTCGGCTTTCAATTTTTCGATCAGCGGTGCCGCTTCGGCCCAGCTTTCTTCGGTCGTTTTATTGATGTTTTTCTTATTAAAGGCGGAGCTGACCCCGATGAACAGCGCGATGTGATCGGCGCCCGTCGCATAAAACCGTTCAACGCCCTTTTGGTTCGGAGCGAGGATGAAATGGCGCGCTTCCGGGTCGAGGCACGCCGCGATGACGGCTTCGGCGTCTTTCATCTGCGGCACCCATTTTGGCGAGACGAAGGAGGCGAGCTCCATCTCACGCAGTCCCGCCGCTTTGAGCGCTTCAATAAAAGCGATTTTCACATCGGTCGGAATCACGTTTTTTTCATTCTGCAATCCGTCACGCGGGCCGACTTCGATCAACGTCACTTTTTCCGGCAACACCAAGCGGGATTCCTCCTCATCGCGTTTTTTAAGGCCGTTTTAAAACAGCAAAGCGCCGCGTGATTCCTTTCGCGTTTTCTCTTTAAAAGAATGCGGGCGCACGCCGGATTGTAACCCCTTTCATTTTACATGACGGGAAAACTAAAAACAATTTTTCCATTCGGATGAAAACTGAAAAAACTTTGTGTATGATAAAAGCAAGCGGTCAAATCTAATAATTTACCATAATAATTTTATGTAAACTAAAGGGGGAGCCGTCATGACGGCGATATACATTTTGAACGGGGCGCGCACGCCGTTCGGCACCATGGGTGGGGCTTTAAAGGATGTTCCGGCGACGGAACTCGGGACGATCGCCTCACAGGAAGCGCTGCGGCGCGCCGGCGTCGCTCCGCAAGCGATCGAGACGGTTGTCTTCGGCAATGTCATTCATTCCGAACCGAACGCCGCCTATTTGGCCCGCCACATTGCCCTGAAAGCGGGCGTTCCTGAGACGGTGCCGGCGCTGACCGTCAATCGTCTGTGCGGATCGGGTCTGCAAGCGGTCGTTTCCGCCGCCCAATCCATGCTTTTGGGTGAGGCGGACACGGCGCTCGTCGGCGGCGCCGAAAACATGTCGCGCAGTCCGCGCGCCGATTTTACTTCGCGGTTCAGCGGCGGAAAATTCGGCGACATCCGCCTGGAGGACATGCTGCTCAAAACGCTTACGGATGAGTACATCGGCTGCGGAATGGGGGTGACCGCGGAAAATCTGGCGAAAAAATACGAGATCACGCGGGGAGAACAGGACGCCTTCAGCTTGATGAGCCATCAGCGGGCGGCTGCGGCGCGCCGTTCCGGCCGGTTCGCCAAAGAAATCGCGGCGGTGGAAACAAAAAAAGGAAAGGTCGACCGGGATGAACATATCAGAGAAGAGACGTCCGCGGAAAAATTGGCTCAGTTAAAGCCCAGCTTTTTAAAAGACGGCACGGTGACCGCCGGCAATTCGAGCGGAATTAACGACGGCGCGGCCGCTCTCGTGCTCGCCACGGCGGATTATGCGGACCGTCATGATCTCGAACCGCTCGCCGCCATCGTCTCGTGGGGCATCTGCGGCGTCGACCCGCGCTTCATGGGCATCGGTCCGGTTCCGGCCGCGCGACAAGCGTTGCACCGGGCGGGCTTGGAACTGTCCGCCATGGATCTCGTCGAAATCAACGAGGCGTTTGCCGCGCAATATCTTGCGGTGGAAAAAGAATTGGGGCTCGACCGCGCCAAGACGAACGTCAACGGCGGGGCGATCGCTCTGGGCCATCCCGTCGGCGCCAGCGGTGCGCGGCTCGTCTTGACGCTGGCCTACGAATTGGCCGAACGCGGTTTGCGCTACGGCCTCGCCGCCCTTTGCATCGGCGGCGGCCAAGGCATCGCGATGATCATCGAGAACAAACGGCTGTAATCGAGTGAACGGAAAGCCGGCCCGGGCAACGGCAAAAGAGGCCTTCCTTAAAGCTTAAGACGCGCCGTCTCGGGCCTGGAGCACGCATCGGCCACGTCCTTTCCAAGAATGCAGCGACGCCGCACCGCGTCGTTTTGTTTTTCAGCCCTTTCGATCCTTGTTCATGGCAGGGGTCGATTTCGTCATCCAATCCGTTTTGAAATGGCTTTTTATCATAGCCGCCATTGCCAACTTCCATCGGCTTGCCGTTCTGCCGGAATTGGCCGATCAGATGGGGATGATCGGCGTCTATTGTTTCGTCCATCCCGTTATCCGAAAGGTGCCGGCATTAAAGCATGTGGAGCCTGAAGTCAATGGGTTCGAAAGTTATGAAAATAAAGCATGATGAAAAGAAAAAAGATCGAAGCGCGGGCTTCGATCTTTGTTGGCTTTATCTGTGTTGTTCGTAGCGGTTGGCTTTCGTCAAGGCGCGGATTTTTTGAAGTTCTGCATCGGTGAGCGGCGGAACATCGGCCGCCTTGATGTTGTTGTCGAGCTGCTCCCTGCGGCTGGCGCCGGGGATCGCGACGGCGACGGCCGGATGGGCGAGGGCATAACGGATCGCCGTCTGAGAGAGAGGCTGCTCAGGACGAATCGCTTTCAGGTCGCCGATGAGCGAGCGGAGTTCGTCCGCCGAGTAATCGAGATAACCGCTTTCCGGAATCTTTTGCAGCCCGTCATCGCTTAAAATGCCGCGGGCAACCGGACCGCGGGCGATCACCGAAATGTTGTGTTCGTGAAGGAAGTCCAGCATGGCCTCCTCCGGTCGGCGGTCGAGGATGCTGTACTGCATCATGACGCTCACAATCGAAGAGCGTTTGACGTATTCGCGGATGACATTCGGCCGGATGGAGCTGATGCCGTAATAGCGGATGACGCCCTCGGCTTTCAATTCCTCAAACGCTTCGATCGTTTCGTCGATGGGGTCGTCGATCGTGCCGCCGTGCAATTGGTAGAGATCGACGTAATCGACGCCGAGGCGCTTCAGGCTGTCCTTGAACGCTTTCTTTATGTACGCTTTCGACGGGTCCCAAAACCAGCCTTCTTTTCCGGGTTCCCAATGGTTGCCGCCCTTTGTGGCGATGATGGCTTGATCGCGCCGGCCTTTCAGCGCTTTGCCCAAGACGGTTTCGATCCGCCCTTGATCGTATAGATCAGCGGTGTCAAAGAAATTGACGCCGCGGTCGAGCGCTTCGTGAATCAGGTAGATCGCTTCTTTTTCATCTTTCGGCAGCGACATCGTGCCGAAACCGATTTCGCTGACGAGCAAATCGGAACGGCCTAGGCGATGGGTTTTCATGTTCAACCTCCTCACATCTGCCGGCAAACGCGGCCTTTTCTATCATTATACGTCCGGCGCCGAACGGAACACAAAGATTTCATGCGGGAAAGGGGAGGGGATGAACATTCCCAAAAAAGAAACGCCCCATCCGCCGGTCGGCCGATGGGGCGTATTAGTAGATAAAGCGGGTGGCCATGTTTTTTGGTCCGCCATAGGTCAGCGGATTTCCGTCCGGAACACGGCGTTCATGTGCTTGAGGAACAAGTCGTGTTGACCCGTGAACGTTGCGGTTGCGTCGCGGTAGACGACCGTTTGATAGCCGCGGGCGTATGCGCCGTACGCCGTCAAAAAGTCGCAGATGTCCGTACAGACGCCGGTGATGTGCACGGTGCCGACCCCGCGCGCCTTCAGCTCGCGATCAAGATCGGTTTGATAAAACGCGTCGTATTCCGGCTTCGGCACGAACAGGACGTCGCGATGGCGGCGGTGCGCTTCGTACCAATCGTTTAACGCGCCGTACAATTGCTGGCCCCATGTGCCTTTGACGTTATGCGGCGGCCAAAGTTGAAAGTGCGGGTCGTTTTCCTCGTGCGCATCCATGCAAAACGCAACGACGTCGCCGTTTTTCAGAAAACGGTCGGCCAATTGGACAATGTTTGGCACGATGTCTTGAGCGACCCGACCGGCGGTGAGCGTTCCTTCGTCGTGAACAAAATCGTTGCTCATATCGATGATCAATAATGCGTTCCGCAATGTTTCCTCCTCCAATCCAGTCCGTACCGCCAGGCGAATTTAGGCGATCGCGGAAAACGTCGGCGCACGCAGCGCGTGCCCCGATTTTCAAATAAAACGTTCCTAAGTTTTACTATAGATCATGACAAAACATATGACAAGACATTAAGATGAGAAAGGCGAAACGGGTTTAAAATAGATGGAAAAGGCTGAGTTGAGATCGCGGATGGCCAGGCAGCAGCAGGTGCGGCGGGGCAACGGATTTCGTTTCCATCCAAAGGTTGCGGATGCCCGTTGGTTTGAAGTCGGCAAGGCCTTCATAATCCGCCGCATTATGTTACACTTAAAAGCGTGCACGACGGATGTTTGAAGGAAGAAGGGAAGTTGTGGATATGGCTGAGTACATTGAAAAGACGGTCGGTACGAAAACGATCTTTCAAGGAAAAATCATCGATCTCACCGTCGATGAAGTGGAATTGCCGAACGGAAAGATCGCCACTCGGGAAATCGTCCGCCATCCCGGGGCCGTAGCGGTTATCGCCGTCACGAAAGAAGGCAAGCTCGTGCTCGTCCGGCAATTCCGGAAACCGCTCGACCGCTCGCTTTATGAGATTCCTGCGGGCAAGTTGGATCCGGGCGAAGATCCAAAGGCGTGTGCGTTGCGTGAACTGCGCGAGGAAACGGGTTATCGCTGCGAGTCCATCGAACACGTCGTGTCGTTTTCGACGTCGCCCGGTTTTGCCGATGAAGTGCTGCACATTTACTATACGGACACGCTGATCGCCGGTGAGCGCGATTTGGATGAAGATGAATTTTTGGACAACCATGAAGTCGACCTGGAGACGGCGCTCGCGCTCGTTCGCTCGCAAGACATTTACGACGCCAAAACGGTGTTTGCCGTTCAATATTTGCAGCTGCGGTCCATGCTGAACCGGTAAATATCGTTGCAACCGCCCCACACCGTTTGGCAAACGGCGGCAACGCCGGGCTTCAACGGAAGCCTTGCGGGATGGGGCGGCGAGCCAAGCATAAGGCGGGATGCGAAGTTGAAAACCTGTTATGCCGATTTGCACATACACATCGGGCGCACCGGCTCGGGCCGCCCGGTCAAAATCACCGGCGCCCGGACGTTAACGATCGAAAACATCTTAAAGGAAGCGAGCGACAGAAAAGGGATGGACATCGTCGGCGTCATCGACTGCCATGTCCCCGAAGTGCTCGACGATCTGGAGAGAATGGCGGAAAACGGCGTGGTCGAACCGCTCGCCGACGGCGGCTTGCGGTTTTCGAACGCTGTGTTGATCCCCGGAGTCGAAATCGAAGTGAAAGATGACCGTTGCCTTGGCCCCGTGCACGTTTTGGCGTATTTTCCGACGCTTCGGGATATGCGGGCGTTCAGCGGTTGGCTGTCCCGGCACGTCACGAACATCACCTTGAGCACCCAGCGCTTTTTCGGCGATGCCCGGACGTTGCAAGAACGCGTCAAGTCGGACGGCGGGCTTTTTATTCCGGCGCACGTGTTCACGCCTTTTAAAAGCGTTTATGGTTCGGGCGTCCGCCGGTCGCTGGCGGAAATCTTTGATACCGATCTCATCGACGCGATCGAATTGGGATTAAGTGCCGACACGTCCATGGCCGACCAAATCGAGGAATTGCACCGCTATCCTTTCGTTTCGAATTCCGATGCCCACTCCTTGGCGAAGATCGGCCGCGAATACCAGGCGCTCCGCGTCGATCATCCCTCATTTGCCGAACTGCGGGCGGCGCTCTTGGGCGAGGGAGGCCGGGCGATCGAAGCGAATTACGGGTTGAATCCGAGGCTGGGCAAATATCATCGCACGCGCTGCGCGGTTTGTCTGACCCCGCTGGTCGGGGAAAGCAAAGACCAACGTTGCCCGCACTGCGGCCAGCGCCGCATCGTCAAAGGCGTGAGCGAGCGTTTGCAGGAGCTGGCCGATGCGGCCGGAAGCCGGCGCGAACGGCCGCCGTACATTCATCAAGTGCCGTTGGAATTTATCCCGAACGTCGGGCCGAAAACGCGGGATAAACTTTTGGAAGCTTTCGGAACGGAGATGGCGGTCATGCATCGGGCGTCGATCGCGGCGCTTGAAGGCGTCGTCGGCGCCAAGACGGCCGCTTTGATCGCCGCGGCCCGTGAAGGGAGGCTCGCGGTTGAAGCGGGCGGCGCCGGGCGTTACGGCCGGGTGAAAACGTAAGGCTCCCCCGTTTTTGACAGAATGGGCTTTGCTGAAAAGAATAGAGAGGCGCTAGAGCATTTTTACCGCTTCCCGCCTGAGCCGCTTGCGCGGGCGGAACGTCGGGCGGCGATAGGTTTTTTCTATTAAAAGCGGTCATAGATTCCTCGCCGGTTCATAGACTTTTTATAAGAACGGGTGAGGAGGAATCGCGGTGCAGTTAAACGACCGGTGGAAATGGGAGAGGCACGTTCGGGACAACCTTTCCATTTATACGTTTACGATCGTTTTATTTTTGATGGGGATCGTTTTCGGAGCGATCATCGTCAACAGTTTGCCGATTGAAGCGAAAAACGATTTGTATCATTATTTACAGCGGTTTTTCGGAGAAATGGCGGAAGGGCGCCTCGCGAGCAGCGGCGTGCTGTTTAATGAAAGCTTTTCCCACAATCTCCGCTATCTCGGTTTCATCTGGCTGCTCGGCTTGTCGATCATCGGCTTGCCCGTCATTTTCATTTTATTGTTTTTGAAAGGGATCGTCGTCGGCTTCACCGTCGGCTTTCTCGTCAACCAGATGGGACTGCACGGATTTTGGATCGCTTTGGCCAGCGTCTTGCCGCAGAATTTGCTCATCATCCCGGCGTTTATCGCCGTGAGCACGGCGTCCGTCGCTTTTTCTCTGAAAATGATCCGGCAGCTGCTCATGCGGACGCGCAAAACGCCGCTCATTCCCCAGTTCGCCGCTTATGCGATGCTGTTGGCGGCCACGTCGCTCCTTTTAGTCGCCGCTTCCATGATCGAAGCTTACGTTTCGCCGGCTTTGATGAAAAGCATCATTGGCTGATTATCTTTTAATAATGATTATAAAAACTTAATTAGAATTATTTTATTTTGACACGATATTTAACGCTGTTTATAATGTTTTTTAGGAATATGGCGAAGGGGGCGGAACGATGGAAAACCGGCTGGACCGGATCAAGAAACAATTGCACGCCCAGAAGTATAAATTGACACCGCAGCGCGAAGCGACCGTGCGCGTCCTTCTCGAAAACGAAGCCGATCATTTAAGCGCTGAGGACGTGTACCTGCTCGTCAAGGAAAAAGCGCCTGAAATCGGGCTGGCGACGGTGTACCGGACGCTGGAACTCTTGACGGAGTTGAAAGTCGTCGACAAAATCAACTTTGGTGACGGCGTCTCCCGCTACGATTTACGCCGGGAAGGTGCCGAGCATTTCCATCACCATCTCGTTTGCATCGAATGCGGGGCCGTGGACGAAATTCAAGAAGATCTGTTGGAAGACGTCGAAAAGATCGTGGAAGAACGGTGGCGTTTTAAGATCAAAGATCATCGCTTGACCTTTCACGGCATTTGCCACCGATGCCAAGATAAAAAAGCCTCCGAACAAAAACAAGCTTGAGCCGCCTTTTCCGACCGAGGGAGAAGGTTTTTTATTCATCGCCCGCCTGCGACGTATAAACCGGCTTTCATTTGGCATACCTTGATAATGCCGTGAACGCATGAACGAACGGCTAGATTGCGGAACAAGCGGGTGATGGCGCGATGAAGTCGGCTTTAAAGACGGTGCTTGACACGCTTAAAGTGTTTGTTCTTTTTGTGTTTTGCACGATATTATTTTATTATGGCCTTGAATGGCTGGACCACAACTACGAAAGCTACCATAAATATGATCAACCGGAAAACGGCGCCGTCAAAGTTTTTGGTCCGGAAGGTGAAAAAGGTCGAAGCGGACCTTTGTGGTCTGAACGTTTTTTTCAATTTTTGAGAGATGGGGAATAAGGCCATGAAGGATGACGTACGGGATTTTATCCGCTACATGATCGTCGAACAAGGGCTGTCGGCCAACACCGTCGATTCCTATCGGCGTGATCTGGAACAGTACATGGCATACATATCCGAGAACTGCGGCATTCAGGATTGGAACGGCGTCGACCGGTCCATGATCGCGCAATATCTTTTTCAATTGAAAGACAAAGGGCGCTCCGCTGCCACGATCGCTCGGCAAACGGCGAGCATCCGCCAATTCCACCGCTTTTTGTTGCGGGAAAATCGGACGAGCCGCGATCCGAGCCATCACATCGGCGCGCCGAAAACCGAGCGCCGCCTGCCGAAGGTGTTGTCCACGCGCGAAGTCGAAGCGCTGCTTTATGCACCGGATACGACGACACCGGCGGGGATTCGCGATCGGGCGATGCTGGAAGTGCTTTATGCCACGGGAGTGCGCGTCTCCGAACTCGTCCAGCTTGATTTGGACGACCTCCATTTGGCGATGGGCTTTGTCCGCTGCATGGGGAAGGGCGGCAAAGAGCGTTTAGTGCCCCTCGGCCGCGCGGCCATTCAGGCGACGGAACAATACCTCGCCGAAGCCCGGCCGAAATTGGCGAAACATAAGACGACCAACGCGGTTTTCCTAAATCAGCGCGGCGAGCGGTTAACCCGCCAAGGCTTATGGAAAATTCTTAAAAAATTGGCTTTGAAGGCCGGCATTCAGCAGGAGATTACGCCGCATACGTTGCGGCATTCGTTTGCCACCCATCTTCTGGAAAATGGTGCCGATTTGCGCGCCGTGCAAGAGATGCTTGGTCACGCCGACATTTCGACGACACAAATTTATACCCACGTCACGAAACATCGTTTGAAGGACATCTATGCCGCCACCCACCCGCGCGCTTAATTGCCGATTCGGCAATTGCCGCCGTGACGCGGGCGGTTTGCGTTTTTTTATTCGCTGGGATGGAAGCGGTTGAACCACACGGGAGTGAATCACATGTCCAAACAATCCTTTCAACGCGTATTTTTAATCGTCCTTGATTCCGTCGGTATCGGAGAGGCGCCGGATGCCGAGCACTTCGGCGACAAAGGCGCGGACACGCTCGGGCACATCGCCGCGCGCATGGACGGGCTGCATCTGCCTCATCTCAATAAATTGGGACTGGGCCTGCTCCGCGACGATATCAAAGGCGTGCCCCGGGTCGAGCCGGCGGCCGCTCATTACGGGCTGATGCAGGAAGCGTCGAACGGCAAGGATACGATGACCGGCCATTGGGAAATCATGGGGCTTCATATCTCTCAACCGTTCCGCACGTTCCCCGACGGGTTCCCCGACGAGTTGATCCGGCAACTCGAGGAGCGGACCGGCCGGAAGGTGATCGGCAACAAACCCGCGTCCGGCACCGCGATCATCGATGAACTCGGCCCGCGCCAAATGGAAACGGGCGAATTGATCGTTTATACGTCGGCGGATTCCGTCCTGCAAATCGCCGCCCACGAAGACGTCATCCCTTTAGAGGAACTCTATCGCATCTGCGAAATTGCAAGAGAATTGACAAAAGATCCGAAATACATGGTCGGCCGCGTCATCGCGCGCCCCTATGTCGGTGAGCCCGGCCGTTTTGAACGCACGGCCAATCGCCACGATTACGCCCTCAAACCGTTCGGTCAAACCGTCATGAATTTTCTCGCCGACGCGGGCTTCGACGTCATCGCGCTTGGGAAGATCAACGACATCTACGACGGAGAAGGCGTCACGGAAGCGATTCGCACCAAAGATAACATGGATGGCGTCGACAAATTGCTCGCGGTGCAGGAGAAATCGTTCCGCGGGCTCGCGTTTTTGAATCTCGTGGATTTTGATTCGAAATACGGGCACCGCCGCGATCCGATCGGGTACGGCGAAGCGCTGGAGGCGTTCGATCGGCGGCTTCCCGAAATCCTCGAACGCCTCGGCGCCGACGATTTGTTGATCATCACGGCTGATCACGGCAATGATCCCACGTATAAAGGCACCGATCATACGCGTGAACTCGTCCCGCTTTTCGTTTACCACACGGGGATTGAAAGAGGCCGCCGCTTGCCGACGAGGCGGACGTTCGCCGACGTCGGCGCCACGATCGCCGATCTGTTTCAAGTCCGACGGCCGGAACACGGTGACAGTTTTTTAAGTGAAATTTAGAGGGGTTCGATGAAATGACGATGAAAGAGAAAATAAGAGACGTGCTCGCCGCGCTCGAATCGAGGCTTTCCGTCAAGCCTGACATTGCGCTCGTCCTTGGCTCAGGGCTCGGCGGACTTGCCGACGAATTGGAGGATGCGATCCGGATTCCCTACACCGAACTGCCGCATTTTCCGGCAGCGACCGTTCCCGGCCACGCCGGCCGGTTTGTTGTGGGGCGATTGCACAGCGTCCCGGTCATCGCCATGCAAGGCCGCTACCATTATTATGAAGGCTACACGCTTGAACAGGTGACGCTCCCGGTCCGCGTCATGCAAGCGCTCGGCGCCGAAACGGTCATTTTGACGAATGCCGCCGGCGGCGTCAATGAAACGTTCCAAGCGGGCGATCTCATGGTCATTCGCGACCATATCAATTGGTTTCACACCAATCCGCTCATCGGAAAGAATGAAGATGAACTCGGCCCGCGCTTTCCCGATATGTCGGAAGTCTACGACCGTTCGCTTCGTGCACTCGCCAAAGAAACGGCGCAAGCGCTCGGCATTTCCTTGAAAGAAGGCGTTTATTTTGGCCTCAGCGGTCCGAGTTATGAAACGCCGGCCGAAGTACGGATGATCCGGAAGCTCGGCGGCGACGCGGTCGGCATGTCGACCGTGCCGGAGGCGATTGCTGCTCGCCATGGCGGAATGAAGGTGCTCGGTTTTTCCTGCATCACGAACGCGTGGAGCGGCACCGGAGACCAGCCGTTATCCCACGAAGAAGTCATTGAAATGTCGGAGCGGGTCAAAGCGCATTTTACAAGCCTCATCAAAGCCATCGTCAAGAGAATGGGGGAGTGACGCATGTCGTTGCTTAATCAAGTTCGCGATGCCGTCGATTTCATCCGGACGAAAACGGCGATCGAGCCGGAAATTGGTCTCATCCTCGGTTCCGGACTCGGTGAACTCGCCGACGAAATTCAAAATCCGACGGTGCTGGATTATAGAGACATTCCTTATTTTCCGGTATCCACCGTTCCCGGTCATGCCGGCCGGCTCGTCTTGGGCGAACTGGAAGGCAAAAAGGTCGTGGCCATGCAAGGCCGTTTTCATTACTATGAAGGCTATTCGATGCAACAAGTGACGTTCCCGGTGCGCGTCATGAAAATGCTCGGGGTGAAAACGCTTGTCGTCACCAATGCGTGCGGCGGCATCAACCGTCATTTTAAACCGGGCGATCTCATGCTGATTCAAGACCACCTGAATTTGACCGGCACCAATCCGTTGATCGGGCCGAACGAGGAAGCCTTTGGCCCGCGTTTCCCCGACATGAGCGAGCCTTACAGCAAAGCGTTGCAAGAGGTCGCCGTCCGCAGCGCCGAAGCGGTCGGGGTGGAATTGCAAAAAGGGGTCTATGCCGGCATCAGTGGACCATCTTTCATGACGCCGGCCGAACTGATCATGCTCAGAAATCTTGGCGCCGATGCCCTCGGCATGTCGACCGTTCCCGAAGTGATCGTCGCCAATCACATGGGAATGGATGTGCTCGGCATCGCATGCGTGACCGATATGGCGATCGGCGAGGAATTGGAGCCGCTCACGCACGAGCAAGTCATGCGCGTCGCCAGGGAGACGAAGCCGAAGTTCATCAAACTCGTCAAGCGCATTTTGCACGATATGGAGTGACCGTTCATGCGCATGGTCGATATCATTGAAAAGAAGCGGGACGGGGAAGCCTTGACGTCTGAAGAGATCCGTTTTTTCGTGTCGGGCTACGCTCGCGGCGAAATTCCGGACTATCAGGCGGCGGCTTTGCTCATGGCCATCTACTTTCAAGGCATGAACGAACGCGAGACGAGCGATTTGACGGAAGCGATCGTCGCCTCGGGTGAAACCGTCGATTTAAGTGAAATCGAAGGCGTTAAAGTGGACAAACACTCCACAGGCGGAGTCGGCGATAAAACGAGCTTGATCGTCGGTCCGCTCGTCGCGGCCGCGGGCATCCCGATCGCGAAGATGTCGGGCCGCGGGCTTGGCCACACCGGGGGAACCATTGACAAACTGGAATCCATCCCCGGGTTTCACGTCGAATTGAGCCGCGAAGCGTTCCTCGATCACGTCAACCGTTATAAAATTGCCATTATCGGTCAGAGCCAAAACTTGACGCCAGCGGATAAAAAGCTCTACGCGCTCCGCGATGTGACCGGTACGGTCGCGTCCGTCCCGCTCATTGCCAGTTCGATCATGAGCAAAAAGCTGGCCTCTGGCGCGGACGTCATTGTTCTGGACGTCAAAGTCGGCTCGGGGGCGTTTATGAAAACGCTCGATGATGCGAAGCGCTTGGCCGAAGTCATGGTCGGAATCGGGAAGTCGCTCGGACGGCGGACGATCGCGATCCTCTCCGACATGGACGAACCGCTCGGCCGCGAAGTCGGCAATGCCAATGAAGTGCGCGAAGCGATCGATATCCTGAAGGGAAAAGGCGACGCGCGTTTGACGGAACTGTGTCTGACCATTGCAACGCAGATGACGTTGGCCGCCGGTGTGTACGCGCATGAAAAAGAAGCGCGCGACCGGTTGACCGACTTGATCGTGTCCGGCCGAGCACTTGAAACGTTAAAGACATTCGTTCAAGCCCAAGGCGGGGATCCAGCGGTCATCGACGATCCGGGACGCTTGCCGTCGGCTGCTCATTCTATCGCGGTCCGGGCGGAACGGGACGGTTTTGTCCAAGCAATCGATGCGGAAAGCGTCGGGCTCGCCGCCATGATGCTCGGCGCCGGGCGGAAGACGAAAGACGACGTGATTGATCACGGCGTCGGCGTTTCGATCGAGAAAAAGGTCGGTGACGCCGTCAAAGCCGGCGAGACGCTCGCCGTCCTGCACAGCCGTACAGAGACGGCTGCGGACGCCTATGAAAAATTGAAAAACGCCTACCGCATTGGGGACGAAAAAGCGGCGGCGAAACCGATTGTTTATGAAGTGATCCAATAAAGGGAAGCGGATTTCCGGCCAACCGATCACCTGCCATCGACGACAGATTCAACCGGGAGGGCATGCGCTCGTGGGTTGTTTTCTCTGAGCCACGGGCAGCGCCCTCCTTATGTGTTTTTCTCGGTCGCGTAGAACGAGCGTTCGCCTGCCCCGATCTCCATGCGTACGCTTTCGGCCGCGCGTTCGAGCGGTTGCCATCATCTGATAATGAGGAATGAAACGAACTGACGATGGTCCCGCCATTTGACGCGGATTTTTCCGCCTTTAAAGCCGCCTTGCCCCGGCCGCGGCAAAGAGCTGACGGCTTTTATCGATAAACCTCATTGGACAACGCCTGACTTTGATGATCGCTTCCCTCCAACGCTCCGCTTCGGTTCCTTTCCAAATCTCGCCATCCATCGAACAAAGGTCCATCCAGATTATCCTTGTCCTCTCTTAATCTCTCGGTTCCGTTTTGATGCTTTTATTATTGCCGCATCCACCTCTTCCTCCTCTTGACCGTTTCCGACGATCACGCGCACATCCGAGTATAATTCCGAAGTTAATGGAAAAAATATTAAGGAATTAGGCGAGGAGGGATGGATTGGATGAAAGCATTCGCCGCGGTCGCCTTGTGCGCGCTCGTCGCATGGACCGGGTTACCGTCAACCGCCGTATTGGCGAAGGAAAAGGCGTCCGAAAAATTGGTGGATCAAGTGAAATCGGCGGTTTTAATGGAAAAAGACACCGGCACCGTTTTGTACAGCCAAAACGCCGACGATCGCTTGCCGCCGGCCAGCATGACCAAAATCATGACGCTGTTGCTCATTTTCAAGGCGTTGGACGCTCAAGACATTTCTTTAAAAGATAAAGTGAGGATCAGTGAGCATGCCGCATCCATGGGCGGTTCGCAAGTGTTTCTGGAACCGGGGGAAACCATGACCGTCCGGGATTTGATCAAAGCCATTGCGATCGCTTCCGCCAACGATGCTTCCGTGGCGATGGCCGAATACATAGCGGGTTCTGAACAGGCCTTTGTCAAGAAGATGAATGAGGAGGCCAAGCGCCTCGGGCTGAAGAACACGCATTTTAAAAATCCGACCGGCTTATCGGCGGACGGCCATTATTCAAGCGCCCGCGACATGGCCTTGATGGCCAGAGCCTTGCTCCGCTATCCGGAAGTTCTTAAATTCACGTCGATTTATGAAGATTATTTGCGGGAAAACACCGACAATAAATTTTGGCTCGTCAACACCAATAAAATGATTAAAACGTATCCGGGGGTCGACGGGTTGAAAACCGGGTTTACGCAAGAAGCGAAATATTGCCTGACCGCGACCGCCATGAAAAACGGCATGCGCGTCATCGCCGTCGTCATGGGGGCGCCGACGACGAAAGTCCGAAATGAACAAGTGGCGAAGATGCTCGATCACGCTTTCAATGCCTACAAGACGAAAAAACTCATGGACTCGGGCCGTGTGGTCCGCCTCGTCCCGGTGAACAAAAGCGAAGAAGGCAAAGTTCCGGCCGTCACCCGCGATCCTGTCGTCCTCTTGCTGAAGCGCGGCGAGGCGGCGAGCCATTTGAAAACGTCGGTCCATTTAACAAAAGGATTAAAAGCTCCGCTGAAAGCCGGGAGCGTCGTCGGTCACGTCTCGGTCAAGAAGGGAAACGAGCTCGTGTCACAGACGCCGCTCATCGTGACGAAAGACATCAAACCCGCTTCGTGGTGGCAATTGTTTAAACGGAACATCGGCAAAATGACAAGTGGGTCGTGGTGAGTCGAACGTCCACTAGTTTTGTCAATGGGAAGGAATTGGCTGTGCCCGGCACGAAACTGTTACGTGCAGGATTTTCAGTCAAGCGGATGCGTTAAAAGGAGGAGAAATCAGTGAGTCTTCGCGTCGATTTGGAAGTGATCGATCACGTGCTTTGTGTTCGTTTGGAAGGTGAGCTGGATCATCACACCGCCGATGAGCTGCGCGATCGGGTGAACCAAGCGTTGGAGCGGAAACCGGTCCGCCACATTTTACTGAATCTCGGCGGATTGGAATTTATGGACAGCTCCGGGCTCGGCGTCATTCTCGGCCGCTATAAACAAATCACCTCCCAAGGCGGGGAAATGGTCGTCTGCTCCATTTCTCCCTTCGTCAAAAGGCTCTTTGAAATGTCGGGGCTGTTCAAGATCATCCGCTTGGAAGACGATGAAGCTTACGCGCTTCTGACCTTGGGGGTGGCGTGATGAAGAACAAAATGAGGCTGGAGTTTTCCGCCAGGAGCGAAAACGAATCGTTCGCCCGCGTCGCCGTTGCCGCGTTCGTCGCTCAGCTGGATCCGACCATGGATGAATTGACCGAGATCAAAACCGTTGTTTCCGAAGCGGTCACCAATGCGATCATACACGGTTATGAGAACAAGGGGACCGGAACCGTCGTCATCGAGGCGGAGATCGTCGACGATACGGTCCATTTGGCGATTCGCGATGAAGGCGTCGGCATCGAAAATCCTGAAGAGGCTCGCCAGCCGCTTTTTACGTCCAAACCCGAGTTGGAGCGTTCGGGGATGGGGTTTACGATCATGGAAAATTTCATGGATCACGTGGCGTTGGAAACCGCGCCGGGCTACGGCACGACGGTCTATTTGACGAAGCACTTAACGCGCAATAAGGCGCTGTGCAATTAGAATGATCGCGATGCCAGTTGACATGATAAGGAGAGTCGACGCCTATGGATGTCAACGCTAAACGCCAATCCAAAGAGCCGCTTTTGGACGACGGGGAAGTCAAGGATTTAATCGCGCGCAGCCAGAAAGGTGATAAGGAAGCCCGCGATCTCATCGTGCAAAAAAACATGCGGCTTGTGTGGTCGGTCGTTCAACGTTTTTTAAACCGCGGATACGAAGCGGACGATTTGTTTCAAATTGGCTGCATCGGTTTGCTGAAATCGGTGGACAAATTCGATTTGTCCTTTGACGTCAAATTCTCGACGTATGCCGTGCCGATGATCATCGGGGAGATCCAGCGCTTCATCCGCGACGACGGCACCGTCAAGGTGAGCCGCTCATTGAAGGAAATGGGCAACAAAGTGCGCAAGAAAAAAGACGAACTCTCAAAAAAACTCGGCCGCAATCCGACGGTTGGAGAGTTGGCCGATGCGCTGGAGGTCACGCCCGAAGACATTATCATGTCGCAGGAAGCGATCCGCACGCCGTCTTCCATCCATGAAACCGTCTATGAAAACGACGGCGATCCGATCACTTTGCTCGATCAAATTTCCGACAAATCGGAAAGCGATTGGTTTGACAAAATCGCGCTTCGCCAAGCGGTTCAACATTTGAAAGACCGGGAGAAACTCATCGTTTACTTGAGATATTTTAAAGATCAGACGCAGTCGGAAGTCGCCGCCCGCCTTGGCATTTCGCAAGTGCAAGTCTCGAGGCTGGAAAAGAAAATTTTGGCGGAGATCAAAGGCCAGATGGTGGAATGACCGTCAGGCCTTTTTTCTTTGTTTAAAAAGGAATTGGGAAAACAAACGCGCTCGATGTTGTCAAGCTTCCCGATGCGCTCCGGTTTCACAAACGCGACCGCGCGCTATAACATTCATTAGGAAAATTTTGTTAAGAACGCCCGAATCGGAATGATCCGCCCGCCTCTGATCCATACTAAAAAAGCAAAGGGGTGGGTGTTTATGGCCATTTCGATCTATATTCGCATGCGCTACAAGTTTACGGCGGCGCTCGGCGATTGTATCCGAATCGGAAAATTGGCGCACATCATCGCACCCGACCGCATTAAAAAGGAGATTGCCGAGCTTCCCATCCACCGCATCGTATCGAAGGACAACAAATTTGTCGTCATCGACGCGATGGATGTGATCCAGGCGATCTGCAAAAAATTCCCGGACTGCGACATTCAAACGGTCGGGCCGTCGCAAACCATAATTGAAGTGGTGACGAAAAAGCGCAAGAGCGGTCCCGTCTTCTTCATCTTGGTCTGGGTTCTTCTGTTCATCGGCGCGGGGCTGACCATCATGAATTTTCACGAGGATGTTTCCATGGCGAGCGTGCATCGAAAAATTTACCATTTGGTCACCGGAAGGGAAAACGCTCGGCCTCTCATCATGCAAATCCCCTATTCATTCGGCGTCGGAATCGGTATGATTCTTTTTTTTAACCATATTTTTAAAAAACGCTTTAACGAAGAACCGAGTCCGCTCGAAGTGGAAATGTTCAATTACCAACAAGATCTCGATCAATATGTCATTCTCGAAGAAAACCGGAAAAGCGAGTTCAAGCGGCATGGTGATTGAACTCGCCGTCCTTGCGATAGTCGGTTTTGCCAGCGGCCTGGCCGTCGGCTGCGGGTTCGTCGCTTTTTTAACCGTGCTCGGCATCATCCCGCGCCTCGCCCAGCTGACCGATACCCGCCGCTATATTCCGGGATATGAGTGGAGCGTCGTGTGCGGCGCCATTGCCGGCACGTGGCTCGGCCTTCGCCACATTCAGTTGTCGCTGCCGGCGATCGTGCTCGTGCCGATCGGACTAGCCGCCGGCGTATTCGTCGGCATGCTCGCCGCCGCCTTGACGGAAGTTTTGAATGTCTTGCCGATTTTGGCCAAACGGATCGGCGTCAATGAGCAGATCTTGATCTTGCTCATGGCGATCGTCATCGGCAAGGTTTGCGGATCGCTTTTTCATTGGACGTTTTTCATCCACGATTTGAAGGAATAAGCCGGAGATGTTCAGGAGGAGATGCCATGAAAACGTTAAACGACCCTAAAAATTATAAAAAAAACATCAAAGCGTTTCATCCGAAAACCAATTACTTCATGAATTGCCTGAAGGCCTTCCTCGTCGGCGGCTTCATCTGCCTCGTCGGCGAAGCCATCCAAAAGGCATACGCCGCTTTTACCGATTACACCGAAAAATCGGCGGGCAATCCGACGGTCGCGACCTTGATATTGATTTCTTCATTGCTCACCGGTTTCGGCGTCTACGACAAGATCGGCCAATTCGCCGGCGCCGGTTCGCTCATACCCGTCACCGGTTTTGCAAATTCTATAACGAGCGCGGCTTTGGAACACAAAAGCGAGGGGATCGTCCTCGGCATCGCGACGAACATGTTCAAGCTCGCCGGCTCGGTCATCGTCTTCGGCGTCGTTTCGGCAACGGTCTTCGGGCTGATTCGTCTGACCGTCAATAACTTGTTAGGGTAAGGAGGAAGGCTCGTGAAGATCGGAAAACAAACGTGGCGTTTCCAAGAACCTGTCTATCTCATATCCACGGGCACGACGGCGGGGCCGCTTGAGAAGCGGGGACCGCTCGGAGAGACGATCGATAAGACCTTTGATGATCTCCACTGCGGCGAAAAAAACTGGGAAGCGGCCGAGAGAAGACTGATGCGGGAAGCGGTCGACATCTGTTTGAAAAATGTCAACCTGTCGCCGGAAGAAGTGGATTATTTTTTGGCCGGCGACCTGTTAAATCAAACCGTGACGAGCAATTTCATCGCGAGGGAAACGCGGATTCCTTACCTCGGTTTGTTCGGCGCTTGTTCGACTTCCATGATGGGGCTCGCACTCGCTTCGCTGTTGGTCGACGGCGGCTACGCCAACCACGTTTTGACGGCGGTGAGCAGCCATAACGCCACGGCCGAACGGCAGTTTCGCTATCCGACGGAATATGGCGGCCCCCGGCCGCAGACCGCGACGTTTACCGCCACGGGAGCGGGGGCGGCGCTCGTCGGCAAAGCCCGGTCCCCCATCGTCATCAGAGAGGCGACGATCGGCCGCGTCATCGATTGGGGGATCGGTGACGCTTATGATATGGGCTCGGCGATGGCGCCCGCAGCCGCCGACACGATCGAGCGCCACCTTCACGACACGGGCCGAAATCCCGAGGATTACGACATGATCCTCACCGGTGATCTCTCGAGCGTCGGCAGCCCGATTCTTCGCCAACTCCTGTGGGAGCGCGACTTGGACATCAGCGAAATCCACCAGGACAGCGGGCTTATGCTCTACAGCCCCAACCAACCGGTGTTTGCGGGCGGCAGCGGCACCGCTTGCTCGGCGATCGTCACTTACGGGTATATCGTGCGCCTGCTGCGAACGGGAAAAATCGGGCGCGTGCTGATCGTCGCGACGGGTGCGCTCCTCAATCCGACGATCATCCAGCAAAAAGAGTCGATTCCGTGCGTCGCTCACGGCATTGTGTTGGAATCGACGGGAGGCGAGTAAATGGATTTTGTATGGGCTTTTGTCATCGGCGGATTGATCTGCGTCATCGGTCAAATGTTGTTGGATCTCTTTAAGCTCACACCGGCGCACGTCGTCGTTTCATTCGTCGTGGCCGGGGCGTTTTTGGATGCGTTCGGGCTATACGATAAACTCATCGCTTTCGCCGGCGCAGGGGCGACGGTGCCGATCACGAGTTTCGGCCACTCTTTATTGCACGGCGCCATGCAGGAAGCCAATGAACACGGCTACATAGGGTTGGCGATGGGCGTTTTTAAGCTCACTTCGGCGGGCATCACTTCCGCTCTCTTGTTCGGTTTTCTAGTGGCTTTGATTTTTAAGCCGAAGGGTTGACGCGCGCTTTTTGTGAAATGGTTTCCGTCACTAAAAGGGGGCGGGCCGAGCGTGCGGGCCGTCGGGATTGCCGCGAAAGATCGGAATTAAGCGGGAAAAGCCGCGCCGCTTTTCATGAGACTGGCGAAAGAAAGAAGGGGTTATCATCAAAGAGACCAAGGAACCGATTAAAAAGCGGATTAGAGAGAATAAGGCGTTCATGGAAGAACGCGTTGGCATCGGAACGAGTTTCGACGTCGGCGTCCGTGAAATGAAGATTCTCGGACGAAAAATCCAGATCTATTACTGTAATTCCTTGGTGGATGCTTTATTCGTCATCGAAATTCTTCGCGAGCTGCTGAGGCTCGTCAATGAACACCGCCCGGTTTCGGACGTCAAAAACGTGATCAAAAACCATTTGGCGCACGAGCAAGTCAAGGAAATTCAAACGATGGACGAAGCCGTCGACAATATGCTGTCCGGCTTGATCGTCCTTTTCATCGACGGCGAAACCGTAGGGCTCGTCATCGATACGCGCCATTATCCGGGGCGGCAGCCCGAAGAACCCGATGTGGAACGCGTCGTCCGCGGCGCACGCGACGGGTTTACCGAAAACATCATTGAGAATGTCGGCCTCATCCGCCGCCGCCTGCGCGACGAGCGTTTTCGTTCGGAAATCCTTCGCGTCGGCGAGCGTTCCAAAACCGATGTCAGCCTTTGCTACCTCAAAGATGTCGCCAATCCCGGCCTGGTGGACACCTTGCGAAAAGGGTTAAAAGAGATCGAGGTGGACGGTGTTCCGATGGCCGATAAATCCATCGAAGAATTTCTCGTCAAGCAAGGGTTGAACCCGTTTCCGCTCGTCCGCTACACCGAGCGCCCGGACGTTGCCGCCATCCATATCCTGGAAGGCCACGTTCTCGTTGTGACCGATACGTCGCCGAGCATCATCATTTTTCCGACGACGATCTTTCACCATATGCAGCATGCGGAAGAATACCGGCAAACACCGGTTGTCGGCGCGTTTCTGCGCTGGGCGCGCTTCATCGGGATTTTGACGTCGGTCTTCCTCGTCCCGCTTTGGCTCGTCCTCGTTTTAAACGATAGCACCTTGCCGGACTGGCTGCAGTTTCTCGGCCCGCACAATCACAAGTATCACGTCCCCATCCTGCTCCAAGTTTTGATCGCGGACATCGGCATCGAGATTATCCGCATGGCCGCCATCCATACGCCCACCTCGCTGTCGACGGCGCTCGGCTTGATCGCCGCGGTGTTGATCGGCCAAATCGGGGTGCAAGTCGGGGTGTTCACATCGGAGGTGATTTTATATACGTCGTTGGCCGCGATCGGCGGTTTCTCCACGCCGAGCTATGAGCTGAGCGTCGCTAATAAAATCGTCCGCGTCGTCTTGATCTTCTCCTCGGCGTTGTTCGGCATTCCCGGTTTCGTCGTCGGTTCGACGCTTTTTGTCATCTATCTGGCCCGCGTGGAAAATTTGAACACGCCGTATTTGTGGCCGTTTATCCCGTTTAACCCGAAGGCGATGGCGGATGTGCTCATTCGCACGGCGGTGCCGTTGTCGCGCATCCGGCCGAGCATCGTCCGGCCGCTGGATAAAAGAAGGCAGCCCGCGCGGTAAAGCGGACGAGCGGAAAGGCTTCCGTCCGCTTTTTCTATGAAGGCCAAGAATGATGGCGAAAGATTCGGCGACGTGGTCGGCATTTACCCTTTTACAGTGAAGAATGTCTTTGCTATACTAAAATATATCTTTTTTGGTGCGCTTATCATAGACTACGGATACGGCATATCGTTTTCCCTTCAGGCATTCACCTCCGCTTGCATCAGGTGGGTGCCGCCTTTCTTTACGAAAATGTGCCGCGAACAACGGTCGCCGTGCGGCGCGTGATAAAAAATTTTCATGGGAAAGTAAGGAGCCGAAGAGCATGTTGGAAAAACCGTCGGTCAATCAGCAGGGCCACCTCGAAATCGGAGGCGTCGACGCCGTCTGGCTGAGCAAGACATATGGCACGCCGCTTTATATCTATGATGTTCGCAAAATCAGAGAAAAAGCAGCGGCATTTCAGGCCGCTTTTGCCGATTTACCGGTTCGTTATCAAGTGGCTTACGCCAGCAAAGCGTTTTCTACGATCGCGATGATCCAATTGGTCGATGAATTGGGCTTGGCATTGGACGTCGTCTCGGGCGGAGAGCTTTACACCGCGCTTCGCGCCGGCTTTCCTGCCGAACGCATCCATTTTCACGGAAACAATAAATCGCTCGAAGAATTGCGCTATGCGGTGCGCGAAAACATCGGGGCCATTGTGGTCGACAATTTTTATGAACTCGAGCTGCTTAAAACCGTTTCCCGCGAGATCGGAAAACCCGTGAACATCCTGTTGCGCCTGACGCCGGGCGTCGGCGCCGACACGCACGCGTATATTTCGACGGGACAGGACGATTCCAAGTTCGGTTTTTATTTGTCGACGGGAGACGCTCGAAAAGCGTATCGCGCCGCGCTGACGGACGACCGCTTCCATCTCGTCGGCTTGCATTTTCACATCGGCTCCCAGCTCTTTACTCCGGACGCCCACGTGCTGGCGGTGCAACGATTGTATAAAGAGTTGGAACAATGGAAGTCGGAATTCGGCTGGCTCCCGAACGTTCTGAATGTGGGCGGCGGCTTCGGGATCGCCTATACCGACGGCGATGAACCGACGGAACCGCGCCGGTTCATTCGGCCGATCGTGGAAGCCGTGCTTGCGGAATGCCGGGCGCGTTCGCTCGAAGTGCCGGAGATTTGGATTGAACCGGGCCGGGCGATCGTCGGGGAGGCGGGAACGACCCTTTATACCATCGGCAGCCGCAAGACGACCTCGGGTCAAAAAACATTCATCGCCGTTGACGGCGGCATGACGGATAATTTAAGGCCTGCGCTTTATCAATCCAAATATGAAGCGATCATCGCCAATCGCGCCGACCAGACGGCGCGCGAACGGGTGACGATCGCGGGAAAATGCTGTGAAAGCGGAGACATTCTCATCGAAGATATCGATTTGCCCGAAGCGCGTCCGGGGGACATATTGGCGGTCTTTTGCACGGGCGCCTACGGATATGCCATGGCCAACAATTATAACCGCCTGCCCCGCCCCGCCGTTGTTTTTGTTGAAGACGGCGAAGCCCGCCTGGTCGTCGAACGCGAAACGTTTGAAGACCTCATCCGGCACGACCTGCCTCTTCGGGATCCGGCACGCTCGCGGTCTTAATGCCTTTTTCAGGAAAAGGGCTGCAAACTTCAAGCGCCATTGTCTATAATGGATGAAGGTTGTATGATGGTAGAGAACGTGCAAACCGCGGCGTTGGCCTGGTGCATAAAGCTCTCGCAAAAGAGAAAAGATGGGCATAAAGTCTTGAATAACGAGGGGTTTAAGAATGCTCTTGCGCTATAAGAAAAGCTACGAAAAAATTGCGATGGGTTTGTTGTCCTTCGTTCCGTCCGAAAAGGACCTGAAAAAATTGCAACAAACCATCAAGCAATATGAAGAGGATGATGACTGGCAGCTTTTTCTTTGGAAAGAGGAGGACATCATCGGCATCATCGGCATTCACGTCGAAGGGGACACGGCCGTGCTCACGCATCTGAGCGTCAATCCATCCCATCGCAACCAAGGGATCGGAAGGAAAATGGTCATGGCCCTTCGCGATCAAATCGGAAACAAATACCGGCTCGTTCCGTCCAATCAGATCAAAGAATTTTATGATAAATGCCTCGATCAGGAAGATGGCCATTCTTAATCGCCGCGCGATCATCGGGCCGGCGGCCGCTCCCGGCGGGATAACCGTCTAGGCATACGGGAAGCGCGCTTCATATACTACCGTAACCGTCTCTTTGTAGGGATGACACCGGGAGGCCCGATGATGTCAAGAGAACACTATTACGATCTGTTTGTCAAAGCGGTCGGAGATACCGTCGAAATGGAAACGGCTGACGGTGCAGTGATACAAGGCGTTGTCGCTTCCGTCGATGCAAATTATGTCTATTTACACGCTTTTGAGGACGGCCTCGCCTTGATACCGGGCGCCCCTGAACGAGCAACGGGGAAAAAAGCGCCGACGGCCGTGCCGCTCGCTTCGATTTTGTCGCTCGCTTTCATCACGGTTTATTGATGCAACCGCGTTTTTCGCAACGACCGGGGCGAAGAACGTGCGAACGCCTCGCACGGGGCTTGAACGCTCGGTTGGTTCAATAGAGGTTGTCGCCCGCCGCCTTTAAAATCCCGAAAAAGCGATTCCGTTGCCGTGTCATCGTTCGCCGCACATTGTTTTCGCGGTGTTCCTTGCAAACGAACGCGTTGGGACAAGCCGGTTATTCGATTGCGAGTCACGGATCGGTTGGGGACAGGTGGAGCGTTTTGGAGTATAAAGTGAAAATTGATGCGTTCGAAGGTCCGCTTGACCTTCTTTTGCATCTTATTAAAAAATTGGAGATCGACATTTATGATATTCCCGTTGCGGTCATCACCGAGCAATATCTCGATTTCATCCATGCGATGCAAGAGTTGCAGCTGGATGTCGCGAGCGAATATTTGGTGATGGCGGCGACGCTTATTGAAATGAAGAGCCGCATGCTGTTGCCGAAACCGGAGCCGCTCGACGCGGATTTGGATGAAACCGCGCCCGAAGACGAGGAAGACCCGCGTGAAGAACTCGTCCGTCGGCTTCTTGAATACCGCCAGTATAAGGAAGCGGCCGAAGTTTTAAAAGAGAAGGAACTTGAGCGGCGCAAGGTCTACGCCAAACCGCCGTCGGACTTGACGGCTTACGTCGATAAAGCGCCCGATCCCCCGCTCGCCAATGTTTCGATCTACGACATGCTCGCCGCCTTTCGCCATTTGCTGAGGCGTAAACAATTGGAGAAGCCGCTGAACACGAAGGTGCAAAAGCAGGAAGTGCCGATCGGGCCGCGCATGGAGGCGATTGTCAAGCGCCTCAAGGTTTCGCGCAAACCCTTGGCGTTTTCTGCGTTGTTCACCTATCCCAACCGCACGCATCTCGTCGTCACGTTTTTGGCCTTGCTCGAGCTGATGAAAGAACGTCGGATCATGTGCGTCCAAGACCGCAATTTTTCGGAAATCATGGTATATCTCTTGGATGAGGGAGGCGTGCTTTCGTGACGAAAATCAAAGCGATTCTTGAAGCCTTGCTGTACGTCAGCGGGGAAGACGGCGTCACCTTGGAGCAAATGATAAAGGTGCTTGATGCCTCGGAAGGCGCCGTTATCGCTGCCCTCAAAGAGATCAAAGCGGAATTGGAACGCGATGATCGCGGGCTGGACCTCGTTGAAGTGGGCGGAGCGTATCAATTGATCACGAAACCGGAGGTCGCCGAATACATAGAAAAACTGGTGCAAACCCCGAAACCGTCCACTTTGTCGCAAGCCGCGCTCGAAACGCTCGCGGTGATCGCCTACAAACAGCCGGTTTCTCGGGCGGAAATCGAAGAAGTGCGCGGGGTCAAGTCGGAAAAGGCGTTGCAGACGCTCATGTCCAAAGGTTTGATCAAAGAGGTCGGGCGCGCGGAAGGCACGGGTCGGGCTATTTTATATGGTCTGACGGACGCGTTTTTTTCCCATTTCGGTTTAAAATCATTGGACGAATTGCCGCCGATGCCGACGGCCGACGAGGCGGACGTCGAAGAGGATGCGGATCTGTTTTACGAGAAATTTCAACAAACGGTGTTGGATATCTGAGAATCATCGGAGCGTTGGCTCCGATTTTATTTTTTTACGAGCGTTCGAGCGCGAAGCGACGAGACGGGCCGAAACTTGGCGGGAGAGATCCGGGACCGTCCGCCGCCGATCATAATCCCCTTGTCCACGCATACACTTGTACAAAAGACAGCGGAGGGACGGGATGACACGTTGCGCTTCCAATTGAGACAAATAGCGCTGGCGGCCGTCGCTTTATTGTCCATCACCATGGCGGCGGCCGCTGCGGCGCGGGCGGAAGGAAAACCCGCTCCCATCGAGGTCTCGGCTGAATCGGCGATTTTGATGGACGGGACGAGCGGCCGGGTGCTTTTTGAAAAGGACGCCCATAAAAAGATGCGGATCGCCAGCATCACGAAGGTCATGACCGCGATCCTCGCCATTGAATCGGGCAAGATGGACCAGACCGTTAAAGTGGACGGCCGGGCCGTCGGCACGGAAGGCTCCAGCATTTACTTGAAAGCCGGCGAGAAATTGAAGCTGCGCGATTTGGTTTATGGCCTGCTCCTTCGCTCGGGAAACGACGCGGCCGTGGCCATTGCGATCGCGGTCGCCGGCAGCGAGAGCGGATTCGTCCGACTCATGAACGAAAAGGCAATGGAATTGGGCATGTTGGATACGCATTTCGCCAATCCGCACGGGCTTGACGACCCGGACGGCAACCACTATTCGACCGCTTACGATATGGCGCTGTTGACCAAATACGCCAGGCAAAACCGCACGTTCAGAACCATTTTTAAAGCGAAATATTACTCGGCGCCTCAAGAGGGCGAACGGTGGGAGCGAAAATGGAAAAATAAAAATAAATTGTTGTTTCGCTACAAATATTCGACGGGCGGAAAAACCGGCTTTACGAAGCGGGCGGGCCGCACGCTCATCTCAACCGCTTCGAAACGCGATCTCGATTTGATCGCCGTCACTCTGAACGACGGCGACGATTGGCGGGACCATATGAATCTTTTTAATTGGGCCTTTCAAAACTATAAAATGACCGAGATCGTCCATAAAGGGCGAATCACCAATGTCCGGCCGGGGGTTAACGAAAATCGGCTCTACGTCGCGCGGGACGTGAAGGTGCCGCTCAACGATGAGGAAAAGGATCATCTCTCGACGGCGGTGACCTTGTTTCAAACGGGCAAAAATGAAAAGCGGGCGGACGGCGCCCCGTTTCCGGCGGGATATTTGTACGTCAAAGCGGACGGCGACGTGATTGAAAAAGTGCCGCTTTTTTACGATCCGCCGGATAAAGGCCGCGGGTTCTGGCAACTGTTTGGTGTCGTCGTGCAGATGATCGCGGGATATGGGCGGCCATGATTAATTATATTTGGGCCTTTATGTTTATCGTCGGCTTGGGGTATGCGGCATGGAACGGCAAAATGGAAGCCGTCAACCGGGCGATTTTTAAAGCCGCCGAAGAAGGCGTGACGCTGAGTTTAGGTTTGATCTTCATCTTGATTTTTTGGCTGGGCGTGATGAAGATTGCCGAGGCGAGCGGATTGTTATCCGCCGTCTCCAAACTTTTTAAGCCCTTGTTAAAGCGCTTGTTTCCCGACATTCCCGAAGATCATCCGGCCATGGGTTATATCGTGACCAACACGGTGAGCAACATGTTCGGGCTCGGCAATGCCGCCACGCCGATGGGGATCAAGGCGATGGAGGCGCTGAAACGATTGAACCGCAATCGCCCGACCGCAAGCCGTTCGATGGTGACCTTGCTCGCCCTGAATACGTCTGGCTTTACGCTCATTCCGACGACGGTGATCGCCGTGCGCATGAAATACGGGGCGGCCGAGCCGACGGACATCGTCGTCCCGACCTTGCTCGCCACCGCCGTCGGTACCTTGTCCGCCGTGTTGATCGATCGGTATTTCTATTATCGCCGCCAAAAAAAGGGACGGGACGATTGAAAAAGCCGGGGGACGGCCCCCGTGAACAAAGCGGCGGGAGTCCACACGTGCGGATGGCCGCTCGCTCGTCGATGGCCTTAAGGCGGAAGAGCGGGCGATAGGGAGGCGACCGGGCATGCGCATTCCCGGCGGTTCCTTTTTGACCGTTCATTCCGGATTTGTCTTCAAAAAATGTATTGATCAAGCATCCATGCTCGGTCCAATGGAAAGGGGGGCATGCCCGTGGCGTTTTTGACGAGCTTGTCGGCATGGTTCGTGCCCGCGCTCATCGGATTTATTTTGATCCACGCGACGTTCAAGCGCGTTCCGACCTATGAAATGTTTGTCGAGGGCGGAAAAGACGGTTTTCACATGGCGATTTCGATCATGCCCTATCTCGTCGGCATGCTCGTGGCGATCGGCGTCTTTCGCGCTTCGGGCGCCATGGATGCCTTGGTCGCCGTTTTACAACCCGTGTTTCACGCCATCGGCGTTCCTGCGGAGATCGTTCCGCTCGCTTTGATCCGGCCGATTTCAGGAAATGGGGCGCTCGGGGTGATGTCGGATTTGCTTTCGACTTATGGGGCGGACTCGTTTATCGGGCGCCTCGCTTCGACGATCCAAGGCTCGACGGACACGACGCTCTATGTCATCACCGTCTATTTCGGCGCGGTCGGCATTAAAAACATCGGCGATTCGCTCAAGGTCGGTCTCCTTGCCGATCTGGCCGGCACCGTCGCCGCCATCGTCGTCGTCTCGCTCATGTTTGCCAAGTAGCATGATCGCTTGCCGTGCACGGCGGCCGTTCTCACTTTTTGATCTCTTTCCCCGTCGATCTCTGCGGGGCTTTTTTGTATTTTAATAAGGAAGTAGGCGGATGCGCCGCGCGGAGATCATCAACTTGTGAAATTTTGACGGTAAGGGTATGATGGTTTTTGAGGTGGACAAGTGAGAGATGGAGAGATTGCAGAAAGTCATCGCACGCGCAGGTTTAGCATCCAGAAGAAAGGCGGAGCAAATGATCGCCGAAGGCCGGGTGAAGGTCAACGGCAAAATCGTCACCGAACTCGGGACGAAAGTGAGCAGTAAAGACCGCATCGAAGTCGACGGCATTCCCGTCGAACGGGAAGCCCCGGTTTACTTTTTGTTTTATAAACCGACGGGCGTCATCAGCAGCGTGAAAGACGAGAAGGGCAGAAAGGTCGTCACGGATTTTTTTCCGGACGTTAAAGAACGCATCTTTCCCGTCGGCCGCCTGGATTATGATACTTCGGGCGTGCTGTTGCTGACGAACGACGGCGATTTCGCCAACCTGCTCATGCATCCGCGCTATCGAATCGAGAAGGAATATGTTGCCAAATTGGACAGCATTCCCGATAAAAAGACGTTGCGGCGGCTTGAACGGGGCATCGAATTGGAAGACGGCCCGACCGCACCCGCCAAGGCGAAGCTGCTGTCCGCTGATCGCAAAAAAGGCACGGCGATCGTCAGCATTACGGTTCACGAAGGCCGCAATCGCCTGGTGCGGAGAATGTTTGAAGCGATCGGTTTCAAAGTGTTAAAGCTGAAGCGGGAACGTTATGCTTTTTTGGATACGAAAGGCTTGAAGCCGGGCGAATACCGTCCATTAAAACCGCATGAGGTGAAATTGCTGCGCGAGATGGCTGTCACATAACCGTCACAAAGCGGAAAAGTCGGCCGATTTTTTTGCGTTATAGTAATATTGAGATTATGTCGGCTTAATGATTGGGGAGGATGGACTTGGGCCGTGAGATCATCTGTGAGTGCGGCTACGTGAACCCCGAAGGCACGATATTGTGCGAAGCGTGCGGCAATCCGCTTCGAGACGACCAAACCAAACCGATCTTGACGATGCGGTATGAAGGCGGAGCCCGCCGCTCGCAAACCTATCAAAGGACGATCATCGATAAAATATGGAATTATTTTTCATCCGTTAAAGTGGGCATTGCGCTGATCATCCTCGTCCTCATCGCGATGGCGATCGGGACGATCCTGCCCCAGGACAACGCCATTCCGTCGGATGATCCGGAAACGTATTACGCCAAACAGTGGGGGGCGTTTGGCAAACTTTACGTCAAACTCGGCTTCGACCACCTTTATACGTCCTGGTGGTGGATCATTTTGCTCGGCTTGCTCGGCCTTTCGATTACGGTGGCGAGCATCGACCGCTTCGTGCCTTTGTACAGGGCGTTAAAAAACCAGCGGGTGACGAGGCACGAGCGCTATTTGCGGAGGCAGCGGCTGTTCGGCCGGACCCAGACGGACCGCCCGGACGAAATCATCGCGAAGGCAAAAGAAGTATTAAAGGAGAAACGCTATCGCATCCGCGAGGAAAACGGCAATCTCTTCGCTGAAAAAGGGCGGTTTTCCAGATGGGGTCCGTACGTGAACCATATCGGCATACTGATCGTTCTCCTCGCCGGCGTGCTCCGCTTCGTCCCGGGCATGTACGTCAATGAAGGCGTCTGGATCCCGGAAGGCGAAAAACGGCTGTTGCCCGGCACGCATGGAAAGTACTACATAGAAAATCATCGGTTTGTGTTGCAAACTTATCAGAAAAACGATAAGCGCTACCAAAAAGCGCTGGATCGCGTCGGGGCGGTTCCGAAAAATTTCCAGTCCAACGTCACGTTGTATAAGGCGAAGGACAGCGCCATTCTCGGTGAAAAGCCCAAGCTCGTCAAGGTGAAAGACTATAAGATCAGGGTCAACCACCCGCTGGTGTACGACCATTACCGCATTTACCAATCCGATTTTCGCACGCAATTGTATAAAATGAAGTTTAACATGGTCGACAAAGAAACCGGCAAATCGTTGGGCACGTTCGCGGTCAATCTCATCAATCCAAAGAAGACGTATGATCTCGGAAACGGATATAAAGTGATATTGGAAGACTATCTGCCGGATTTTTATTTTGATAAAAGCGGCAAGCCCGCGACGAAGAGCAATCAGCCGAACAACCCGGCGTTCGTCTTTAAAATGGTGGCGCCCGACCGACCGAAAGGCGACGTCAGTTTTGTCGGCATCCAAACGAATCTCGAACCGCTCGGAAAAAATAAATACAAGATCGCCTTCAATAATTTGATCACGCGCTATGAATCCGGCCTGTCGGTCCGTAAAGATATGACCGTTTGGGTGGCCTTCGTCGGCGCGATCATCTTCCTCATCGGCGTCGCCCAAGGCATGTATTGGAACCATCGCCGCGTGTGGCTGCAGCGCGTGAACGGCGAGCTTTGGCTTGCGGCGAACGCGAATAAACATTGGCAGAGTTTGAAAAAGGATTTGAGCGTTTTAGTCGATAAAACCGGCCTCAACGCGCCCGTCGACCAATTGGAACAAAAAGCCTTTGAGAGTGAAAACGGAAGGGGGCTTGCCACGTGAGCGCACTCACCGCCAGCCGTCATCTTTTGCTCATCGCGTTTATCCTTTATACCATCGGCACCATACTCTTTACGATCAGCGTCACCGGAAAGAAATTCCGATCGAAGGAAGGGCAGCAGGCCGGACGCCGCCTTGGCGGCGTCGCTTTTGCCGTTGCCCTCCTCGGCTTCCTTTCGCAAGTCGGCTATTTCTTTTCGCGTTGGAAAGCCGACGGCCATGTGCCCGTCAGCAATCTTTTTGAATACACGACGTTTTTCAGCATGATGATGGTGCTCGCTTTCATCATCATTTATCTTATTTATAAAAACAACAGCGTCGGTATCGTGACGCTTCCGATCGCCGTCATCATCATCGCGTATGCCAGCGTCTTCCCGACCGACGTCGAACCGCTGATCCCCGCTTTGCAAAGCAATTGGCTGAAAATTCACGTGACGACGGTGGCGCTCGGCGAAGGCATTCTGTCGCTCAGCTTTGTCGCCGGTTTGGTCTATCTGATCCGGGTGATCGATCAATCGAAGCGGTCGGCGCGCACGTTCTGGATGGAAGCGGTGCTGTTCGTCTTGATTTGCGCCGTCGCTTTTTCGGCGGTGTCCGCGATCTTCCAAGCGCAGGGCTATCACGTGACCTTTAATTGGGTAAACGAGAAAAATGAGAAAGACCAGCTCACCTATCATATGCCGGCGATCGCCGGCCCCTATGAAGGCGAGAAAATCGCGAAAGACTCGGACCGCTTCGGCCCGCTCTTTGAAGTGCCCTCTTGGATGAACGGAAAGGAAGCGCCGCGCAAGCTCAATACGGTCATCTGGTCGTTTATCGGCGGCGTCATCCTCTATTTGCTGATTCGGCTTTTGCTCTTGGGCCGCCGGATCGGATGGGCGTTGAACCGCATCATGCAAGGCGTGAATCCGCCGCTCATGGATGAAATCAGCTACCGGGCGGTCGCCATCGGCTTTCCGATTTTTACCCTCGGCGGCCTCGTGTTTGCCGCCATCTGGGCGCAAGAAGCGTGGGGCCGATTCTGGGGCTGGGACCCGAAAGAAGTGTGGGCCCTCATCACGTTCTTCTTTTACGCCGCTTATTTGCATTTCCGCCTTTCCCGGGGCTGGGAAGGGGAAAAATCGGCTTGGCTGACGGTGATCGGTTTCATCATCATCATGTTTAACCTCATCTTCGTCAACTTGGTCATCGCCGGCCTGCACTCCTATGCATAAGCCCGGCGCAAAATTGGCAGCCCGATCGCGGCGCGCCGGTTCGGAGCCGTCGGCACCCGATGGGTTCCGAACGCCAGATCCGCCTAGCCGCTGCCGTTTTTCCGTTCCCAAACCGGTCGTTTTATGCGCGAAGCGGCAGGCGAATGGTGGCGAAGCGGCTGCGCTTTATATACAATTTGATGTAGAACTTTAAGACGTTCGTTAAAATAAACCATTGGACGAGTCACGGTTTGAGGAGGATGAAGCATGGACGAGTCTCATGCAAAAATTTTAGTCGTCGATGATGAAGAAAGAATCCGCAGGTTGTTGCGCATGTACCTCGAGCGGGAAGATTACGAAATCGAGGAAGCCGATAACGGCGAGACGGCGCTCGATCTGGCGCTCAAGAACGACTATGATCTGATCATTCTCGATCTGATGCTTCCCGGCATGGACGGCATCGAAGTTTGCCAAAAGTTGCGGGAATCCAAAGCGACTCCGGTCATCATGTTGACGGCGAAAGGGGAAGAGTCCAATCGCGTCCAAGGATTCGAAGTCGGTACGGATGATTACATCGTCAAGCCTTTCAGCCCGCGGGAAGTCGTGCTGCGGGTGAAAGCGCTGCTCAGACGGGCGTCGTCGACAAAATTTTTGGAAACGGACACGTCGGCGAAAAACGTGCTCGTCTATCCCCATCTGACGATCGACCACGACGCCCACCGCGTGACCGTGGACGATCACGAGGTCAACTTGACGCCCAAGGAATACGAACTGTTGTTCTATTTGGCGAGCTCTCCCGACAAAGTCTTCACGCGTGAAGAATTGCTCCGCGACGTTTGGAATTACGAATTTTTCGGCGACCTTCGCACGGTCGACACCCACGTCAAGCGCTTGCGGGAGAAGTTGAACCGCGTCTCCGACCACGCGGGGGACATGATCGTGACGGTTTGGGGCGTCGGTTATAAATTTGAGGTCGTGAACGATTGATGATTTGGCGGAGCGTCGTCGGAAAACTTTGGGGGACGATCCTTGCGCTCGTTTCCGTTGTCCTTTTGTTTCTGACGATGTTGTTGCTTCAATTCTTTGAGGACTTCCACGTCCAAGAAGTCGAAAAGCAGATGAAAGGCATCGCCGCGAAAGTCGCCGCGATCGTATCCGAAGATCCGCATTCCCAAAAGGCGTTGTCCATTGCCTCGCAGATCATCGATGTCTATGGCGCGCGGGCCGTGATCATCGAACGGAATCAACCGTATTGGATCACGCCGAAGCCGCACGATTTACCGTCCATCGATCCGGAATTGATCAAAAACGACCGGGCGCTTTCGAAGGTGTTGACCGAGCATCGCAGCGTCGTGAAGAGCCACTTCACCCTGCCCGGGGAAACCGATAAGGCGGTCGTGGTCGGCGTTCCCATCCGGGCAGGCGCGCGCTGGGACGGCGGCGTTTTTGTCTATCAATCGCTCGACGTCGTCCGCAAGACGACCGACCAAGCGAAGAAGATCATTTACATCAGCGCCGGCATCGCCATCATCTTGACGACGATCTTCGCCTTTTTCCTGTCGACGCGCATCACCGCCCCGCTCCGCATGATGCGCCAAGCCGCCCAACAAGTCGCGAAGGGAAAGTTCAACACCGAAGTGCCCGTCCTGACCCGGGATGAAATCGGCGAGCTCGGCGTCGCTTTCAATCAGATGGCGCGGCAGCTCAAAATGCATATGACCGCTTTAAGCCAAGAAAAAGAGCAGCTCGCCGGCATCTTGAGCAGCATGGCCGATGGCGTCATGACATTCAATAAAGACGGCGAGCTGTTGATCACGAATCCGCCCGCCGAACGCTTTCTCACCGCCTGGGCCTATGAAGAAAACGAAGAGCCCAACGGCGGGGCGGACGAGACGAAGACGAGACCGGTGCCGGCCCCGATTCAAGAGCTCTTTCATCGGGTCGTCGATGAAGAAAAGGAACAGGTGACCGAAGCCAAGGCGCAGGGGCGCACGTGGGTGATTGTCATGACCCCGCTCTATGATCAATCGATCGTGCGCGGCGCCGTCGCCGTCTTGCGCGACATGACCGAAGAACGCCAGCTCGATGAAATGAGAAAGGGCTTCATCGCCAACGTCTCGCACGAGCTTCGGACGCCGATCGCGATGCTTCAAGGTTACAGCGAAGCGATCGTCGACGACGTCGCCGGCTCCGATGAAGAAAAACGGGAAATCGCCAAAATCATATATGATGAATCCTTGCGGATGGGGCGGCTCGTCAACGAGTTGCTTGATCTTGCCCGCATGGAGACCGGCCATTTCCAACTCAACAAAATGCCCGTGAAAATCGGCGAATTTTTCAAACGCGCGGTCGGAAAATTCCAGGCGTACGCCAGGGATGAGGGCCTCAAGTTGACGCTGGAAGGGCCGGCGCGCGGCGATGAGGAGGTCGTAATGGACCCCGACCGGATCGAGCAAGTGTTGACCAATTTGATCGACAATGCGATCCGCCATACGCCGAAAGGGGGCGAGATCGCCGTTTTGGTGAACAATGCGGAAGACCGGCTCGTCATCAGCGTCAAGGATACCGGCACGGGCATCGACGAGGACGACTTGCCGTTTGTCTTTGAGCGGTTTTACAAGGCGGACAAGGCGAGGACGCGCGGCAAAGCCGGCACCGGCTTGGGGCTGGCGATCGCGAAAAACATCGTCGAGGCCCATCGCGGTAAAATCATGGTGCAAAGCAAACGGGGACATGGGACAACCTTTACTTTTTATATACCAAAAAGCGATCCATCCTAATTTACGGCCCGGGAGGCCGAACAGGGGATGCCGGCGCGCCGGGCATCGGTCCGGCAAAGGAGCCGGAGGCTGCGGCGATGCCGTCTCCGGCTCCATATCCACCCGCAAACATCCTGAATCGCGCATCACCGAAAAAAGCAGCCTATCAGGCTGCTTTTTTTCGGTTTTCCGCCATCGCTTATTTATTTTTTTCTTGATAGCGTTTGGTGCATTCATCGATGAGCCGATTGGCCTCTTCGACGCCGACCCAACCTTTGATTTCCGTTTTCTTGTTTTCAAGATCTTTATAGACCTTAAAGAAGTGGGCGATTTCGTCCAGGACGTGCTTCGGCATGTCCTCCAGGGTATGCACTTCATTGAAGCGCGGGTCTTCCGCCGGAACGGCGAGCAATTTTTCATCTTGCCCTTTGTCGTCGCTCATGATTAAAGCGCCGATGACGCGCGCATCGATGACGCAGCCGGGGAACGTCGGGAAAGTCGTGTAAACGAGCACGTCGAGCGGATCGCCGTCCAGAGCGAGCGTCCCGTCTATGTATCCATATTCGGTCGGATAATGCATCGGTGAGTAGAGGACGCGGTCGAGCTTGAAGACGCCTTTTTCTTTGTCGTACTCGTATTTGTTTTGGCTGCCGGTCGGGATTTCTATAAAGACTTCAACGACTCTGTTTTCGGCCATTTTCTGATTCCTCCTTCAGTTCTACCATACAAAATCTATTATACCAACATCCACCGCGGAAAGAAACACGGTTCGGCGCGTGATCGAAGCGACGATTTTTCCAGGAATAGTTCTTTAGACCTATATGCGATCCGGCACATCCCGACTTTTTTCTCATTTTTTGGCAAAAGACGGCGATGAAAAAGGAATCTTTTCGTCGAAAAAAGAAATGTTTAGATACCTCTTTGTCCAAGCGGATGAAGAGAAGAGAGAATTGCAGGAGGAGGAACAGCGGTGAGACAGTGGAAACGAATCGTCGGATCAACGGTCGTTTCTGCGGGATTGCTTGTCGGTTTGGTCTCGCCGGCGGCGCACGCGGCGTCTCCGCCAGCCAACGTCTCCGCGTCGGCCGAAGACGCGGCGCTCTTGCCGCACCACGCCAACGGTCCATTTGACATCGGCGTCGTCAATGAGGAAAAGGTACTCAAAGCCTTGATCAAACGGGGGACGATCCGCGCCAACCTTTCCGCCGGCGAAAAACAGAAGGCGCTCCGCCAATATATCGTCAAACGTGCCGAGCATGCCGACGCCTTGGCGGAAAGCGATGCGCAAGACGCAAAAGCGACTCGCACGAAGTTGCAAAAACAAGCGAAACTCAAAATTAAGCCGCCGATCAAGCGCAAAAAGCGGACGAACCCGCACGGCCATGTACAAGGCGCGAAGCTAGGTAACCGCAGCGTGCCGTCCGTTCGCCCGGAAAAATGGAAAGGTCCGGTGCGCACGGATAAAGTGCTCGTGCTGTTGATCCAATTTCCCGATTTTGCCCACAATAACGTCCGTCCCGAAGACGATCCCGTCTTATTGTATCCGGACTACACGCGCGCGCACTATCAAAAGATGATTTTCGGCAAAAACGGCTATGAAGGCCCGAGCGGACAAAAATTCATATCTGTCAAGCAATTTTATGAGCAGCAATCGGGCGGAAGTTACACGATTGAGGGCGCCGTCGGCGGCTGGTATACCGCGAAGCATCCCGCCAGTTACTATGGCGGCAACGACCCGTCCACGGGAAACGACGCCAATCCGCGCGAACTGATTAAAGAGGCGTTGTCGGAAGCGGCAAAAGATCCGTCCCTTCATTTGCAAGATTTTGATCAAGAAGATCCGTACGATTTGGACGGGGACGGCAATCTTCGCGAACCCGACGGCATCATTGATCATTTGATGGTCATTCACGCGGGCGTCGGCGAGGAAGCCGGCGGCGGCTCGCTCGGTCCGGATGCGATCTGGTCGCACAGCTGGGATCTCGGCGGAGCGTATCCGATTCCGGGGACGCAGGCGGACGTGCCGTATTGGGGCGGCCGGCTCGCCGGTTTTGCCTACACGATCGAACCGGAAGACGGAGCCGCCGGGGTATTTGCCCATGAATTTGGGCACAATCTCGGGCTTCCGGATGAATACGACACGAGCTACTCGCAAAACGGGGTCGGCGAACCGGTCGGGTTCTGGTCGATCATGTCGAGCGGAAGCTGGAGCGGAAAGATTCCCGGCACCGAACCATCGGGTTTCAGCCCGTACGATAAGGAATATTTGCAATCGACGATGCCCGATTCCAATTGGTTTAAAGACGTCACCCTGAATTTGCAAGAGCTTGACCGGCGCGGGACGACGGTGCTTTTGGATGAAGCGAGCGTCAAAGGAACGAACGCCGATGCGGTTCGCATCGATTTGCCGAAGAAAGCGACGTTGATTCAAAAGCCGAAGACCGGCGCTTTCGCCTATTACGGCGGTTCGGGTGACGAAATCGACCATAAAATGGTCGCGACCGCCGATTTGACGGACGCCGCGCAAGCAGCGTTGGAATACGACATCTGGTTCAATACGGAAGCCAACTGGGATTTCGCCATGGTGCAAGTTTCCGACGACTACGGAAAAACGTGGAAATCACTGGCGACACCGCACACGACGGACGCCATCAATGCGGATGGCTATCCGGCGATCAAAGCCAATCTTCCCGGTTACACCGGCTCAAGCGGCGGCTGGATACATGAGCGCGTCGACCTGAGCGCTTACGCCGGGAAACGCATCCAAATTCAATTCCGCTACATGACCGACTGGGGAACGAATTTGGACGGCGTCTTCGTCGATAATGTGAAGCTTGAGAAAGATGGCCATGCGGTCATCGACGACGGGGCCGAAGGGGAATCGGCGTTCCATTTGGACGGGTTTGTGAAATCGGACGGCAACAAATATACCGATCATTACTATTTGCTGGAGTGGCGGAACTGGGATGCGGCCGATACGGCGCTCGCCCACATCCGACGCGGCGCCTCGCTTTTGACGTATGATCCCGGACTCGTCATTTGGTACGTCGACAACGCTTATGATGACAACTGGGTCGGCAACCATCCCGGCGACGGCTTCCTGGGCGTGGTCGATGCACACCAAAACACCGCCGTATGGAGCGACGGAACGGCGGCTTCTACCATCTATCAAATTCAGGATGCCGCGTTCTCGACCAAACGAACGGATGTGACCTTTTTGGATTACCGCAGCCTGCTCGGCCTCTATTTGTATGAGAAAGGGCAGCGCCCGGTTGCGACCTTCGACGACCGTCGAGATTACAGCAATCCCGGGCAAATCTACGCCGGCCGCCACGTTCCGCGTTACGGATTGAAGATTGATGTTCTCGCCGAGGCCCGCGATCGCACGGTCGGAAAAATCCGCATCCATCGTTAAGGCGCGGCATCATCGGGCGGGAAAGACCAAGCCGCGCGTGGCGCAGCATGCGGCCGCGCTTAAAAATGAATGGCGTTTTTATATGTCACGACGCTTTCCATGATGGCATCCGCCGGCTCCGGCCGGCGGATGTTTCATTGCGGAAAAGCCCCCGTTTTTCGTCGAATTTTGTTAAAATGAGAGAGAAATACGCCTCGGGATGGTGGCGCCGTTGACCTTCGAACAATTTTTGATTTTATCCCTCATTCATCGCTTTCGCGGTGAACGGTCGGCGAGTGCCGTCTATCATCTTCTAAAGGGCAAGCGCACCGCGCAGACGATTCAAGACGGCTTTCTTTATCAGGTGCACGTGTATTTTCAAACGTTGAAGTCGCTGACGAGGCAGGAGTGGCAAGCTCTTATGGAAGACCTGTCGCGCAGCGGCCGCTGGATCCTGAACGACGGCAACCGCTGCCTGCTGACGGAAGAGGGGTTGCAAGCGCTCGAAGCGGCCCGGAGCCGCTTTGAACTCCCGACGGGATTGGACGGCTGGTTTTATGGACGGGCGGCGGAAAAAATTTGGTCGCGGCTTTCCCTCCTCGTGCAGACCGCCTCGCATCTCATCGCCAAACAGCCGCGGTTTCTTCCGGTCGTCCGCGACGACGCGACGCTCCGTTGGATCAAGGGGTATTTGAAGGCCGTCGGGCGCGATCGGGAGGCATTGGCCGCAGGTTTGTACAATGAACTGGCGGCGCTTTGGAGCCGGTTTCCTGAACGGGAAGCGACGTTGCTTTCCAACCGGTTGTCCGGCTCCGGCATGGCGGGGAAGACGATCGACCAGATGGCCGTCCTGCTTTCGCGCCCCGAGACGGAAACGCTGCTATGGTTTCAATCGGGCTTGCACCGCACGGCCAAAGTGCTGACGGCCAAACAGAGCGCTTCAAGTTTTCCGCTGTTAAGCCGCCTTGCAAAAGACATCGACGCCGGGCTGACGGCGTCCAGCGCCAAGACCTACGAGTTGTTGAAAAAGGGTTTGGGCGTGGAAGACATCGCGCGCCTCAGACGCCTGAAAACGGCGACCGTGCAAGATCATATCGTGGAAATCGCGTTTTGCGATCCCGAGTTTTCCATTCGTCCGTTCGTGAACGAAAGCGCCGAACGTTTGGTGAAACAAGTTCTCAAGCGGACCAGGACGCGGCGGCTTTCCGCCATCAAACAAGCGCTGCCGGCGGACATCGATTATTTTCACATCCGGTTGGTGTTGGCGAGGATGAATGACCGTGACGACGTTGGAAGCGACGCTTAAGGAGCGCTTCGGGTTCGAGGCGTTCCGTCCGGGCCAAAAAGAAGTGATCGAAGATATTTTGAAAGGGCACGACGTGTTTTGCATGTTGCCGACGGGAAGCGGCAAATCGCTTTGTTATCAGCTGGCGGGCGAGCTGCTTGGAGGCTTGGTCGTCATCGTGAGCCCGCTCGTGTCCTTAATGGAAGATCAAGTCGAAGCCCTCCGGCTGCACGGTGAAAAACGGGCGGCGGCGCTCAACAGCTTTTTGGGCCGTGAAGAAAAGGAGCGGCTGCTCCGCTCTTTGCATGAATGCCGATTTTTATACATCTCTCCGGAGATGTTGCAGTCGGAGCGCGTCCGGCGCGCATTAAAGCGGGCAAACGTAACGCTGTTCGTCGTCGACGAAGCCCATTGCGTGTCGGAATGGGGTTACGAATTCCGCCCGGATTATTTGAAATTGGGGGCCATTCGGGAGGACATCGGCCGGCCGCCTTGCCTCGCGATGACGGCGACCGCGGACGAGAAAACGCGGGCGGATATCATCGCCCGACTCGGCATCGCGCATTGTCGCCTGCATTTATACGGTGTCGATCGCCCGAACATCGCCATCGCGGTGGAGAAAATGGACACCGGCGCGGAAAAACTCGAGCGCCTGATCGAACTCGTGACGAATTTGCAAGGCCCCGGGATCGTTTATTTTTCGAGCCGTAAGGCGGCGGAAGCCGTCCATGCCGTGCTCCGCAGCCGGACGAATGTCCGGACGGCGTATTACCATGCCGGCATGGACGCCGAAGAGCGCTTGTTGGTGCAAAACCAGTTTTTCTATGATCAGTTGGATGTCGTTTGTGCGACGACCGCCTTCGGGATGGGGATCAACAAAGCGAACGTCCGTTACGTGATCCATTTTCATTACCCGCTTTACGTCAACGCCTATTTGCAGGAAATCGGCCGGGCGGGGCGGGACGGAAAGCCGAGCGTCGCCATCGCCCTTGTGGCAAAGGAAGATCATTTATTGCCGGAAAGGTTGATCCACCGGGAATTTCCGGAGGTTGATCGCCTGCCCGCGCTCATTCGTTCCATCCGGACGGCGGGTTCGGCGCTCGACCGCGCGGCGGCGGAAGCCGTCTTGACGGAGGCGGGGTTAAGCGAGACCGCCGGCCGTTTTCTCGTCGAAACGCTTTCAGCGCTCGACGAAGAAGGGCGGAAGCCGTTGCACGACGTCATCCGCCGGATCGAAAAAAGAATCGCCGAGCGCAAAGCGGTCAAATTTCGCGAACTGTCAATCATGCGCGAGTGGCTCGAAACGACGGGCTGTCGACGCCAAGCGATGTTGCGGCTGTTTCATGAGGAAAAGGCCGGGAATGCAGGGGATTGTTGCGATGCGTGCGGATTGGATTTAAACGTTTATCGGAAGTCGAGCGCGCAGGGCCGTGAGACTCCTTTACTGGATCCATGGCAAAAGCGATTGGCCAAGCTTTTTGGCCGCGCGGTGCCCGCTCGCTAGAAGGGGTGGGGGTTTTGGATTGGCAGTCGGTCAGAGACCGCGACATCATCAATGGCTTTTATTTGTCCCAAGGCGCGCTCGCCTTTTTGTGCCTAGCGCTGCTCTTTCTGTTCGGCGATGGGCCGGCCTTGGTGCGGGCGCTCGTCGTTTTCCGGCCCTTTTATTTATGCTTAAGCCTCGCCGTCGGCTTGGCGGTGGTCGCCGGCGAATGGGGACTCGAGCGCTTGCTGCCTGAAGGGTGGCTGGACGATGACGGCATCAACCGCCGTGTCCTTCAGGCGTTTACCACTCGCCATCTGTTTTTCGCCATGTTCGTCGTTGCCGCGGTCGAGGAAACGTTGTTTCGCGGATTGTTGCAACCCCACCTTGGCCTCGGCCTTTCCAGCCTGCTCTTCGGTTTGGCGCATGTTCGCTACTGGCGAAAACCTTTGATGCTTTTGGTCGCGGTCTTGCTCGGCTTCTGTTTTGGCGGGCTGTTGAACGTTTCGGGCGGTTTGTGGGCACCGATCGCCGCCCATTATGTCGTCGACGTGGGCCTCGGCTTACTTGTGAAGCGGGAGTCCGCAAAGGCATGAGGCGGGTTGTGGCCGCCTTGCCAAGCGAATAGAGGTTTATCTGGCTTTTCATTAATGAGGGTTGAAGCAGGAAGGAGGGTTCCGTCATGGACGGGAATATGCCGGATCTCTCGGCGCTGCCGCCGCGGCGCGTGACGCATAATAAGAAGAAACGGCGTCCGGCACGCTCCGCATCCATCATAAAAAAAGAAGGGCGGGACCATGGCCGGTCTTTGAAAGCGGAACCGATGACCCGCGTCGAACGCCGGAAAGCTGAAAAGGAGCGGTTATTAAATCCGGAAGGGATGGAAAGGGCTGAGCGAACGGCAAGCCAGCCGGGTCGCTCCCGAAAAAGACGGAAAAAGCGCGCGGCGGGGGTCGTTGTGGCGAATATCATCCTCTTATTGTTTTTGCTCACGATCGTCGCCACTTTTTTCGGATATTTTCTTTTGATCGGCGAACCGCCCCTCTGATCCCCGGCCCCGTCCTAAATGCCGAAATCGGCGCATAGGTTGAAAGGGGAGGGGATCGCTATGAAGGAGTTGGAAACCTTTGTGAAGGACGGCCGGCTTTCCCCTGTGACGGGCGAAACGCTTGTCGAGTTGATTCAACGCAAAAAAGAAAAGGACAAATACGACCGCTTCAAGTTTTTTTCCGGAAGCGCGCTTTTGCTGCTGTTGGGCGGGCTTTTGTTTCAGTTTTATGGACTTCACGGCGCGGCAAACGGGGAGGCCTACGGCTCCGCCGCTTTGCAATTGTTGGAGCGGTACGCCTTCATCGTCATTCCGGCCTTCTTGATTTGGCAATATTCTCTTCGCCAATATCGGGAAGCGGATGAAGATTACGAAGCGTTGCGGGCCGAGCTCATTGACCGCTCCGAAGAGCTGTGGCTGCCGCACGGGGACGTGCAGATCCGCACGGAGATTTTGGCGCTGCTCGACGAACACCACGGCATCAATCTTTATTACAAATCATAAAGGCTTCGGAAAAAAACGGTTCATGCGTTTCCCGCCAAACCGTCCGGTTAATAATATTTTTTCTTTCCTTGTTCTTCTTTGAGAATTTCGACGGCTTCCCTGAATCGTTGAGAGTGTACGACTTCGCGCTCCCGCAAAAATTTAAGGCCGTCGTTTAGGAACGGATCGTCGGACATATTGATGATCCATTGATAGGTGGCGCGCGCTTTTTCTTCGGCGGCGATGTCTTCGTACAAATCGGCGATCGGGTCGCCCTTCGCTTGAATGTACGTGGCCGTCCAAGGGACGCCGGCCGCATCGTGGTAGAACAGCGCCCGGTCATGGTTGGCGTAATGCGCGCCGAGGCCGGCTTCTTTTAATTGTTCCGGCGTCGCGTCTTTCGTCAATTTATAGACCATCGTCGCGATCATTTCAAGGTGGGCGAATTCTTCCGTTCCGATGTCTGTCAATAAGCCGATCACCTTATCCGGAATCGTGTACCGTTGATTTAAATAGCGAAGGGCGGCGGACAGCTCTCCATCCGCGCCGCCATATTGTTCGATGAGAAATTTGGCGAGTTTCGGGTTGCATGTGGAAACCTTTACGGGATATTGCAATTTCTTCTCATAAAGCCACATTTTTTTTCACCCCTGCCCGTTTGGAATGGTGATGGACGCATGCAGTCGTCCGCTACATCTGCCACGGCCACGGCGGGTCGGCCCACGCCCACGGATACTCGGAATAACTGTGCCCGAATTGAAGGAGCGGACCGTAACGCGCTTCAATCGTTTGGCGGAGGTCGCGGCTTCTTCGGCTGAACGTATTGAACTGCTTTAAAGCCTCCAAGTCCTCCGGATGGGTATCCAAGTACAGCGTCAATTCGACGAGGACAAAATCGATCGTTTGCAAGTCCTCCATGAGCCGATAAAATTCTTCGGGAAGGGTTTCTTTCGGCACCTCGTTCACCTCCCGCCTACGACGGTTTGTAGGGATTTTCGTATGGGCTGTACAAGGCCCGCCAGAGCGTTCCTCGCCTTAAGGCTTCCCTCGGCGGAAATTGCTCAAGCCCCGGCGGCTGGAAGCCGAGATAAAGCTGAGGGGGCGTATCGTATGATTTGACGCGGATCGGCGGGCACGGGTCATAGGGCCCGACGTAGGGCGCGTACGTTTTTCGCATGGAAAAGGACATGCACGACCTCCTTTCCTCCGGCTCATCGCTTTTCGTTTCTTCGTCATTGAATGTGTATGATGGAGGGGCTTGTCGCAGTCCGGCGAAAAATTTTTATGAGATATTAAAAAAGAAAGGAATCCGGCCCGACGGCGTGGAATACACTGAACATGTCGAATTATCGGGAGGTGTTCACATGTTCGTCCAGAGCGTCATGATTCCGCGCCATAAAATGGTCTCCGTCCAAACCGGGACAACGGTGAGAGAGGCGCTCAAGCTTTTGCACGACCGGCAGATCGACGGGATGCCGGTTCTCTCCGGCAACCGTTACGCCGGATTGATCACCAAAAACCGAATTTTTGAAGCCGCGTTTCACTCCGACTTGCCGAAGCAAGCGTTTTTGGATTCGACCACGGCGGGAGAGATCGCGATCAAAGCGGACGATACCGTCGACGAGACGGCGGTGTTTGAAGAAACGCTCATTAAAGTGAAAGATGTGCCGCTCGTCGCGGTCGTCGATGCGGAGAAAAATTGCCTTGGCATCGTCACGCGCTTTGACGTCCTGGAACAATTTCAAAGCGCCTTCGGCATGAATAAAAAAGGCGTTCGCATCGCCCTTTCATCGGTGGATACCGAAGGACGGATTCTCCGTCTTGCCGAAGTGACGCGCCAATTTCATCAAAACATTATCGCGTTGACAACGTTCGACGATGACGATAAACTTGTGCGCCGCATCGTCATAAAGGTGGACGAGAACGAGGACACGGACAAATTTATTGACAGGCTGGAGCGCAACGGCTTCAAAGTCATCAGCGTTAAACGAAATGGATGAGCGCAATGGCGGATGCCCTCCCATAGAATGATGAAGGGAGGGATTTTTTTATGCAGACGCTTGCTCGACTGATCATCGGTTGGTTGGCGGGACTGGAAGCGACCAACCTCTATCCGCACGGAAAGCCTCTCGCCGCCGTCCTGTCGGCGTTCATCTTGAACCCAATCGTTTTTTTGGAAGGAGCGGTGTTTCTGTTGGTGGGGTTTCTGTACTGGTCCCGGGCCATTCAGCTCGCGGCCGCATCCTTATCACAGAAGGCGAAAAAGGGGAGACGGCGCGCCTTAATATATGGTATGATTATATTCGTTATACTGCTTGTCGCCTGGTTCAGCCTGCTTGTGCGCTCGGTGCCGGTCAGCCTCATTTTACTGGCCTTGGCCGCGACCCACGCCGGGTTGTCCTTTGAAAAAACGGAAGGGCGGGGCGAATCCGGGCGCGGATGGGAGAGCCGATCTTGATCATTTGGATCGTCGTTGTTGCATTAGCCGGACTGATGGTCCTCTTATATATGTACTGGGAAGCGCATCGGGAGATCGTCTTGGAAAAGCGGTTTGTCTTTCCCGATCTGCCGTCGGCCTTTGAAGGCTTTACCTTTTTTTTCATTTCGGATATCCATCGCCGCCGCGTGTCTCAAGAACTTCTCTCCCGCATCGGCCGGCCCGAGGTCATCGTGATTGGCGGAGATTTGACCGAGCACGGTGTGCCTTTTTCAAGGGTGGATGAAAACTTGGAAAAACTGGGCCGTTTTGGGGTGCCGATCCTTTTTGTTTGGGGCAATCACGATCTTTATGTCGACCGCGCGCGACTTCTTGAACTATTTAACAAACATCGCGTCGTTGTATTGGAAAATGACGTTTATATTATCCGCCGCGATCGCTCTGCATTGAATTTTATCGGCGTCGGCGATACTTCGAATAATATGGATCGACTTGAAGACGCGCTGGCACGCGTCGCGCCGGGATTTCGTTTGTTGATCAGCCACAACCCTGAGATTGGCGTTAAGATCCGCCCGGACGACGACATCTCGCTTGTCGTCAGCGGGCATACGCACGGTGGGCAAATACGGCTTTTCGGTTGGGGACCGCGGGAGGCGGGCGGGGTCAAGCGGCGTCCGTTCGGTACGCTTGTCATCAGCAACGGATATGGAACGACGCGTTTTCCTCTCCGTCTCGGGGCGCCGCCGGATACGCTCCTTATTCGCCTCTATCGTGAGGAAAAGTCATTGGCGAACGAGGAATAAAGTTGTATAATACTACGAACAAAGCCTTTTTCTTCTGCCGGTTATTCACCGGAGAAACAGCACACAATAGTCCAAAGGGCGGGTGAGCGCACAGAAGGCTTGATAGACCGCCGAAGAGAACACAATCAATACCGCAAGCATATAGTATTTAAAGGTGTCTTGCGTGATGGTAAGGGGGACGAAAAATGCGGTTGGAACGGTTGAACGCCGACAAGATCAAAATCTTTTTGACCTTTGATGATCTGCGCGAGCGCGGCATTTCCAAAGAAGATCTTTGGACCAATCTGCCCAAGGTTGAAGAACTGTTCCGCGAAATGATTATGGAGGCCGACGACGAGCTCGGTTTTGAAGCCGACGGTCCCATCGAAATCGAAGTGTTTTCCTTACCGGCACAAGGTATGGTCGTGATCGTTTCGAAGCGCTTCGATTCCGATCTTGGCGATGCGGACGATGACGACTACATTGAAATGCAAGTGACGCTGGATGAAACCGATGACATCCTGTATCAGTTCCGCGATTTCGAAGACGTGCTCGCCCTTGCCCGCAAGCTCCATGATTTGGGCGTTCGGGGAGGCTCGCTCTACTTATTTGAAAATCGCTATTACTTAATCTTTGAAGATGAGGCGCCCGTGGAAGATCTGGAAACGTTTGTCGCCATCCTCGCGGAATACGGCAGCCCGTCGACGATGACGAACCACCGCCTTGAAGAATACGGGAAATTAATCATGAAGGATCAAGCGGTTGCCCAGCTTTATCAATATTTCTTTGCGAAGAAACCTCACTGATCGGGTGAGGTTTTTTTATTTATTGATGACGAAAGCCCCCAGTGAGCCATTAATTATATATGAGCCGTTGGAACCATTTATGAAGCATGATTGGATAATGAAAAAATTTAAAAAAATACGGCCGCCGTTCGCCATCGTTCGGCATGAACTCCAGGATCCGACGGGGGGGCGCCCATCGGTGTGCTTTTTAGAAACGGCCGCGACTCGGCGAAACGGCCGTCCATTTTTTGCGTTTTTTTAAAAAGTCAACCTGTTTTTTCCTCCGGACGGATCCTGTATTTTTTGTATGGATGTATTGAAAATTTCAAGTGAATTCACTATAGTAAATGTGTGATAAACGTCCTATTCAATGGACCATGCACTCATCAAATTTTATCCATGGATTAAACGGCATAGGCGAAGGTCATGGGAGGTAAAAAATGGTAGCCCAAAATCGTTCCGAAGAACGATCAGAAACGAAAAAAGAAAAATTGGACATTCTTGAGGCGACTCAGACGATTATCAAAGAGGCGCTCGACAAACTCGGGTATCCCGAAGAGGTGTACGAACTTTTAAAAGAACCGCTGCGGGTTTTGACGGTCCGGATTCCGGTTCGCATGGACGACGGGTCCATTAAAATTTTTACGGGCTACCGAGCCCAGCACAATGACGCTGTCGGTCCGACCAAAGGCGGCGTTCGCTTTCACCCGGATGTTACCGAATCTGAAGTGAAAGCGCTGTCAATCTGGATGAGCCTGAAAGCCGGCATCGTGGATCTTCCGTACGGCGGCGGCAAAGGCGGCATCGTTTGCGATCCGCGCGAAATGTCGTTCAGGGAATTGGAAAGGTTAAGCCGCGGATATGTGCGGGCGATCAGCCAAATCGTCGGGCCGACGAAAGACATTCCGGCTCCTGACGTCTTTACGAATTCGCAAATCATGGCGTGGATGATGGACGAATACAGCCGGATCCGCGAGTTTGATTCGCCCGGCTTCATCACCGGCAAACCCCTGGTGCTCGGCGGCTCGCACGGCCGGGAATCGGCGACGGCAAAAGGCGTGACGATCTGCATCCGCGAAGCCGCGAAGCGAAAAGGCATTCCCCTTGAAGGGGCAAGGGTCGTCGTCCAAGGTTTCGGCAACGCGGGCAGCTATTTGGCCAAGTTCATGCACGACGCCGGCGCGAAGGTTATCGGTATCTCTGATGCGTACGGCGCGTTGTATGATCCGAACGGCTTGGACATCGACTATCTGCTTGAGCGCCGCGACAGCTTCGGAACGGTAACGAAATTGTTCAAGAATACGATCACGAACAAGGAATTGCTCGAGTTGGACTGCGACATTCTCGTGCCGGCAGCCATCGAAAACCAAATCACCGAAGAAAACGCTCACAATATTAAAGCGAAGATCGTCGTCGAGGCGGCCAACGGTCCGACGACCCTCAAAGCGACGGAAATATTGACCGAGCGCGGGATTTTGATCGTGCCCGATGTGTTGGCGAGTTCCGGCGGTGTGACGGTTTCGTATTTCGAATGGGTGCAAAACAACCAAGGTTATTACTGGACGGAAAAAGAAGTCGAAGAGCGCCTGGAAGAAGTGATCGTCAAAGCGTTTAACAACGTCTACAACACGGCGATCAACCGCAAGGTGAACATGCGCCTCGCCGCCTATATGGTCGGCGTGCGGAAAATGGCCGAAGCTTCAAGGTTCCGCGGTTGGATCTGATCGGCTTCCTTGCATTCATCGTGAGCTTCCCCTATGATTTGTAGGGGAAGTTTTTGTTTCGTTTTCGGCTCATTGTGTGTTGCGTCCAAGGCTGCAACGCTTGCGGACGTTTGCCGATGCGCGGCCATTCCTTGCTTTTGGCCATACCGGTTTGCTTTAGAACGCGTAGGGGGTTGTGTTCAGATGGAGTTTACGAAGGAAGAGATCATCATCGTCGGCGCGGGTCCTTGCGGATTGTCGGCGGCGATTTACTTGCAAGATAGCGGATTTCAACCGCTCGTGATCGAAAAGGGAAACATCGTGCAATCGTTATACAATTATCCGACGCACCAACAGTTTTTCAGCACGAGCGATAAGCTGGAAATCGGCGGTCTGCCGTTCGTCACCGAAGGCCGAAAACCGAAGCGCAATCAGGCGCTCGCTTATTATCGGGAAGTCGTCAAGCGCAAAAACATTCGGATCCACCCTTATGAAGAAGTGCGGACGGTCAAACCGTTGGACGGCGGCGGATTCGCCCTTGAAACGGTCAAGATGACGGGCGAAACCCGTCGGTATGAAGCGAAATACGTCGTCATCGCGACGGGCTACTATGATCATCCGAATTATATGGGGATTCCCGGCGAAGACTTGCCCAAGGTGTTTCATTATTTTAAAGAAGCGCATCCTTATTACGGACAGCGCGTCGTCGTGATCGGAGGGAAAAACTCCGCGGTGGACGCCGCGATGGAACTCCATAAAGCGGGTGCTAAGGTGACCGTCATTTATCGCGGCTCCGACTATTCTTCGAGCATCAAACCTTGGATCTTGCCGGAATTTCAATCGCTCATCCGGCACGGCTATATCGATATGATTTTTGACGCCCACGTCATTGAAATTCGGCCGCATTCGGTTCTCTATAAAAAAGGGGACACGGTCACCGAACTGGAAAATGATTTTGTCTTCGCCATGACGGGCTATCATCCCGATCACGATTTTCTTAAAGCCATCGGCGTTGGCATCGAGGAGGAGACCGGCCGGCCGCTTTACAATCCCGAGACGATGGAAACGAACGTCGCGGGCGTCTTCATCGCCGGCGTCATCGCCGCCGGTAACGATGCGAACGAAATCTTTATTGAAAACGGCCGGTTCCACGGCGAAGCGATTGCCCGCACGATCGCGCGGCGTGAAGGGAAAGCCTAAGCCATCACGACTTTTTTGCCCAAATTCTATATAATTCATTGTAGACAGATTCAAAGAGGGACGGGGATCTCGTATGTTGGCGGTTGTCAGCGCGGCCATCGCGCCGGGGATTGCTTTAATGTCCTATATTTATTTAAAGGACAAATACGAAAGCGAACCGATCGGTGTCGTGATAAAATGTTTTATCCTCGGCGCTCTGCTCGTGATCCCCGTCATGGTCTTGCAGTACGCCTTTCAGACGGAAAACGTTTGGCAGTCGCGGCTCTTGTCCGCCTTTATCCTGAACGGCTGGATGGAAGAGTTTTTTAAATGGTTCGTCGTCATCTATACCGCTTATCACCACGTGGCCTTTACGGAGCGGTATGACGGCATTGTTTATGCGACTTCGGTTTCTCTCGGATTCGCTTCGGCGGAAAACCTCTTTTATTTGTACGCTTACGGCATCCATTACGCCTTGTGGCGGGCGCTGCTCCCCGTCTCGAGCCACGGCTTGTTCGGCATCCTCATGGGATACTACATCGGAAAAGCGAAGTACGCCAAGCATAAGCGATATTATTTGTTTTTTGCCTTGCTTTTGGCCGCCTTGCTTCATGGAGTGTACGACTGGCTCATGTCGGCCGAGTCGAAGTGGCTGTATTTGATCGTGCCGTTTATGTTTGTTTTGTGGTGGGACGCGCTGAGAAAAATTAAAAAACTGAACCGGAATCCCGATCCTTGGATCGCCAACCGCAATCCGAATGTCATTGATTGACCGCACTTCAGCGGTCATTTTTTTGTGGTTTAAACGGGCAGCCGCTCCGCGTTTTCATGAGAGCCTGTCGGCACAAGCGGACGGTCGTCCGCGCATCGGCCTAGGGCATGAATAATTGCATAAAAAAGGCGCTGGAAACAGAAAATACACCTATGTTCGATCGGTTTGGTCATGGTTTTACGGTCTGACACGGTGCAAGGAACCTCGAAGGAGGAAGGAAAGATGCAGAAGATAAGACAATTGGTGTTGGCGATCGGGCTGGGGATCGCGTTCATATGGACAGCGGCGGCCTTCGCGCCCAATGCCGCCAACGCCTTTTCCCCGCAAGTCATACAAAAGGGCGCGACGGGGGACGATGTCGTCGAATTGCAGGCCAGGCTCCAATATATCGGTTATTATCGGGGGAGAATCGACGGCGTTTTCGGGTGGCAAACGTATTGGGCTTTGCGGAATTTTCAACAGCGGTACGGATTAAAAGTCGACGGTTTGGCCGGAGCGGATACGAAGAAAAAACTCGTTTCGGTTACAAGGTACGATAAAAAATTTGTCATGGACAATATCCGGAAAGGAAACCGGTTTACTTATTACGGCGGCGTTCCGCTCCAACGGCAGACGACCGAGTCTTATCGCGGGCAACCTTCCAAGGCGGGCGCCCCTGGCGGAAAGGGCGGCCAACCGGCGGCTAATACCGCGAAAAAGACCAATTACAATCATCTTCCCGCAGGTTTTTCCCAATCCGATATCAATTTAATGGCCAACGCGGTTTACGGGGAAGCCCGCGGCGAACCCTATATCGGGCAAGTCGCCGTCGCTGCGGTCATTCTCAACCGGATCCAAAGCCCGTTGTTCCCGGACACTGTGGCCGGTGTCATCTTCCAGCCGGGCGCTTTTACAGCCGTCCAAGACGGCCAAATTTGGCTCATTCCGAATCAGCAGGCCAAACAAGCGGTGCTCGATGCCTTAAACGGCTGGGATCCGACCAACGGTGCGCTATATTATTTTAATCCGGACAAAGCGACGTCCGCCTGGATATGGTCGCGTCCGCAGATCGGAAAAATCGGCAAACACATCTTTACTAAATAAATGGGGGTGATTCGATGGTCCGCAACGTGATCATCGCCGTGCTGGCGATCGCTTTGATCGCCACCGGTTATTGGGGATATCGGGAACACCGCGACAAAAACGCCGTTCTGCAGCATGCGGAAAACAATTACCAGCAAGCCTATCACGATTTGACCTATTATATTGATAAAATTCACGACCATCTCGGCACCGTCTTGGCCACCGGTTCGAACGGAACGGGCGCCAACGATCTGACCGAGATTTGGCGGCTTTCTGCGCTCGCTCGGGGGGACATCGGCCAGCTCCCCCTCACGCTGTTGCCGTTCAACAAAACCGCCGAATTGCTTTCCAACATCGGAAACTTTAGTTATCAAGCGTCCGTCAAAAACGGAAAACAGCCGTTGAAGCCCGAGGATTACAAGCAGTTGGAAAGCCTTTATAAACAATCGGGCACGATCGAGAAAAGTTTGCGTGACGTCCAACAAGTCATCATGGACCACCATCTCCGTTGGATGGACGTCGAAATGGCGCTCGCTTCAAAAAAACAGCCGGCGGATAATCAGGTGATCGACGGGTTGCGCACGGTCGATCAAAAGGTCGGGGATTTTGAAAACGATTGGGATCCCGCCGTCACCCGGACCCAGCTGAATGAGTGGGACGCCTTGAAAAACTTGACCGGCCGCCCCATCTCCAAAAAGGCCGCACAGTCGATCGTTCGCCGCTTTCTCAACATTCCAAATGGAAAATACGTCGTCGAACCGCTTGGAAAAGGCTCGGGCTTTCCCGCTTATACCGTCACCGTGCGCGATGATCGCAACGGCAATACCGCCGTCGCCACTGTCGCGAGAAAAGGCGGGCATGTCGTCTGGTTCGTCAAATACCGCGACATCAAAGATCGGCGCATCAGCCTTTATCGGGCGTCCAACGCCGCCGGCGCTTTCTTGAACCGGCACGGGTTCAAAAACATGGCGCTCATCCAGAGCGATCAATATGATAACGTCGGGGTTTTCACCTTCGCGCGCAAGATCGGGGATGTTTGGGATTACCCGGCGTCGATTCGAATGAAAGTCGCCTTGGACAACGGGGAAGTGCTCGCTTTTGACGATCGCGGTTATCTCGCGCATCAAAGCGACGCGTCCTTGCCATTGAAGCCGGCGATCACGGCGGAGACCGCCAAAAAAGGCATGAATCAAACCATCGCTGTTCAAGAACAACATCTGGCGATCATCGAAAACGATCTCGGCAACCCCGTGCTTTGCTACGAGTTCATCGGAACGAAAGGGGCGGACACTTACCGCGTCCTCGTCAACGCGGCGGACGGCCGCCAAGAAAAAGTCGAATTGATGACGGCGTAATGACCATGTGCGGATCCGTTGGCAACAACGGATCCGTATTGCTTTGCGCCGGGAATTTTCCGGCCGGCTTCTAAAAAGCCGGAAAAAATGACATAATAAAAAGAAAAAGAGAAAAAATGCAAGACATGGGGGATGGAACGGTTGCTACGAGCCGGAGACAAATTGTATTTGACTTTCAAAAACGAAAATGGGGAAGAAGAAATTTACAAAACGGTGATCGCGCAAAAAAAAGATCATCTGTATGTGGAAACGCCGATCAACGAAAAAACAAAGAAGTTCGGGCATTTTCCAACCGGCGCCCGCTTTTTCGCCACTTTTGTCAACAATAAAAAAGTCTACGGGTTTGAGACGGAATTGTTGGGCCGGCGCACGGAAAACGTGCCGCTCCTCATTCTCTCCTATCCCGGCGACGCCGCTTTGAAGAACATCCAGAGAAGGGAACATGTCCGGGTTCCGGCGATGCTCGACGTCGCCGTTCATCCTTGCGGCACGCCGTTTAAACCGTTCACGACGACGACGATGGACATCAGCGGCGGCGGTTGTTCGTTGAACCTTCCGGAAGAGAACGCGCTGAAGGAAGGGATGGATGTCTATCTATGGCTTGCCTTGCCGATGAAATCGGGCCGTTATCATTATTTTAAGATTAAAAGCCGGCTTGTCCGTTTGGTGTCGGATGGCACACGGATCCGAGCCTCTTTTGAATTTACCGACCTCAACGAATTTAAAAGAATGCAAATCATCCGTTATTGCTTCCAGCGCGATTTATACCTCAAACGGATGGTGAAAGGGTGAAAGAGGTGGCGCGATGTCCAGAAATGGATGGAAAACCGTTGAAACATGGCTGATTCGTCTCATTGTCATCCACTTCATGCTGCTTTTGGCCGGCCAGTATTTGATGGCGAACGCCAAGATCAAACCGTACTTAAATAAAGCCGTGCGCGTTGAAGGGGTCTTCGATCGAAGCGTGAAAGCGCCCGCCGTTTCCGTGGAACGACTGCCGCAAATATGGTATCATAAATGAGAATTTGCGGGCACAGCCCGCGGGGCGAATGCGGCAGGAGGCATCCTGCCTTTTGCATGTCAGCTAAAACAAAATCATAGATATAGAAGGATGTTGGGATATGGGACTTCAAATTGCGATTGACGGACCGGCCGCGGCCGGCAAGAGCACCATTGCCAAAAAGATCGCCGACCATTTGAATTACGTCTACATAGATACCGGTGCGATGTACCGGGCGGCCACTTATAAAGCTCTGCAAAAGGGCATCGATCTGAACGATGGGAAAGCGTTGGCAAACATGCTTAAAGAGACGTCGATCGAACTCCTTCCCGGCAAAAACGGGCAGATCGTGAAACTCGACGGCGCCGACGTGACCGAAATCATTCGTTCGCCGCTCGTTTCGAACAACGTTTCCTTCGTTTCACGCCATCCCGAATTGCGCGAAGTCATGGTCGAACGCCAGCGCGCCCTCGCCGATAAAGGGGGCGTGGTCATGGACGGCCGTGACATCGGCACGCGCGTATTGCCTCACGCCGATGTGAAAATTTTTATGGTGGCCTCCGTTGAGAAGAGAGCCGAGCGCCGATATAAGGAACAACTAAAAAAAGGAATTGACACGCCGTTTGACGAATTAAAAAGGGAGATCATGCTGCGCGATGAACGGGATCGTCGCCAACTCGGCAAGGCGGACGACGCCATAGAAATCGATACGACGTCGCTCAGCATCGACGAAGTCGTCGAACGGATCATGGCGATCATAAAGGAGAGGGCGGCAAAAGGTGAGGCTTTATGATATCGGCAGAAAGCCCGTCACTTGGTTTTTTGAAAGGTTTTTCGGACTTGAGGTGATCGGAAGGGAAAACGTCGATCGCGTCCCGCCGGAACGCGGCATTTTATTTTGCAGCAACCACATCAGCAACCTGGATCCGCCGGCCGTCGGCGTCGCGGTTCCGCGCGAGCTCAGTTATATGGCAAAAGAAGAACTCTTTAAGATCCCCCTGTTCAAACAATTGATCGTCTCATTGAACGCCTTTCCGGTTAAGAGGGGAGCGGGCGATCGCCAGGCGTTAAAAACCGCCTTGAAGATTTTGAACGATGGCCGCAATTTGCTGATGTTCCCGGAAGGTCACCGAAACAAGAGCGGTGTCATCGGGCCGGCGAAACCGGGCGCCGGTTTTCTTGCGCTCAGAAGCGATGCGGCGGTCATTCCGGTCGCCATCATCGGCCGTTACAAATTGTTCGGGAAAATGAAAATCGTCATCGGCGAACCCATCGATCTCAGCGAACTAAAGGCCAGAAAGGCGAAAGCCGGGGAGGCGGCGGAAGCGATCATGGAGCGCATCAAGGCGCTGAAAGCGTCTTACGAGTGACAGTCATGCGCCGGGGAGTGTGATTGTTACTGTCAAGCGTCAGTGAAAATGTCATACTAACGCGTCAGTGAATATGTCACTGATATATTTACTTTGACCTCAGTTCATTCAAGCCGGTTTCAGTTCCT